>ERZ1034723.208-NODE-208-length-34988-cov-16.344345_pt1 | contig 34988 bp, 29 predicted proteins | sample MGYA00520637_ERZ1034723 | MGnify/ENA primary metagenome ERZ1034723 (study PRJEB33766, sample SAMN09781719) | gut metagenome | biome: gut microbiome | host: Homo sapiens | place: Madagascar | study: EMG produced TPA metagenomics assembly of the PRJNA485056 data... | reverse complement strand
CAATTATTCAGATTTTCACAGAGAGTTTACAAACAAAATAAAAGAACTTTTAAAAAATCCTGAGCCGGAAGTAATTTTGAAAAGCGACTGGGGGCTTTCAATTTTACCGATTCTTGCTTTTTTTAAAAACAACACACTTTTTGACAGTTTAAAACTTGCATACAATCAGGCTCTACGATATAATTGAAGATTATGAGAGCAAAAAGAAATTCGATTTTTATAACAACAATTTGCGCCGTATACATTTTGTCATTGCTGTTTTTTATTATTGCGTTAGCCGCAGAATATAAGCAGGGAGCTTTTAATTCCCAGAATAGATTCAATTCGATTACAAGGGATTTAAGCAGAATCAGCAAAAACTACGCACCGCAAAGCAAAAAGTTTTACGATGAATTTCTAGCTTCACTCGGAAATATTTCAGACATAGCAGGGCTTCAAATTAAATATGGCGAAGAGCTGATTTTTTCTTATCCTGGAAAAATGTCGGAATTTGAAAAAATAAATTCTTCACTTGTAAAAATTTATTCAACAACAGTTTTCACTGAAAATGGAATTCCGCTTTCGCTCACAGCTTCTATATATTTGCTCAAGCCTGTCTCAATTTTTTACAAAGGCCGAATCGCTTTTATAGTTGTAATAATTGCAACGTTAGCAACAGCAGCACATCTTGCATTCTTCATAAAGAATGGAACTTTTCCAAAAGAATCAGAAAACGATGATTTGGAACAAACTGAATATCCAGAAATAGAATCCTACGATGATTTTTCAGAAGAAAAAGAAGAACAAAATGCTGAAGAAAAAACAAATGATAAAAACGGGGAAACTTCAGAAAATATCATAGAACAAGAAGAAGCTCCGCAAGAGCAAGAAGAAGATGTTTTGGCATTTTTAAATTCTGAACCAGAAAAAGAAACAAACAGCGAGCCTGAACTTTTAGAAGACAAACATGAAGATTCCGCGGAAGAGCCAGCAGGACTTTTCTGTCCTAGCACAGGATTTGGCTGGGAACAATATATGCTCACACGCCTTGACAGCGAGCTTATAAGATCTGCTTCAAGTGACCAGGACTTGTCACTGTTTACAATAAAAATCAAGAACATTGACTGGAATTCTGAATGTGGAAAAGAAATAAGCAAAACGATTCTTGAAAAAGTAAAATTCAATGACCTTGTTTTCAATTATAAAGAAGACGGAGCAAGCGCAATTTTCCAGAATCAGAACACAGATAAATCGCTTGTGATTGCAGGAGAGCTTCATACAGAAATAACATCAGTTCTTTCAAAATACAATGAGCAGCGTTTTGTGGGAATTGGAATTTCCTCACGGACATTACGTCTGATTTCTGCAACACGGCTTGCAAACGAAAGCGAAGAAGCCTTGAACAGAGCCGATGCAGATTCACCTATAATTGCATTTAGAGTCAATCCTGAAAGATATAAAGATTTTCTAGCGTCTGAATCATTTCAAGAAGAAGCAACAGCATCTTCAGAACAAAAAGAAGAAAACGAAAGCACAGAGAACAAACAGGAAGAATAAAAGAAATTATTCCATTTCTTCTTCAACAGAAGATGCTTCTTGTTCAGATTCAGCATTTTGCACTGGCAAAAGTTCTTCCAGTTTTTTCTTTATAGCTGGAATAGATTCTTCATCTGGGAACTTTTCTTCAAATATTTTAAATTTTTCATTCGCCTCTTCATATTTTTTTTCAGAGACAAGAACTGCGATAAGATTTTTTAGAATTGAAGAATCATCTGAATTATTTTCATAAAGATAGGAATACAAATTTTCAGCTTCTTCTAAATTGCCGCGCATAGCTTCTATATAAGCCAAAGAAGTTTTCAAAGTCGTGTTTTCTAAATCATTTTGCAAAAGCTGTTCAAAAGAAGACTGCGCTTCAGCCCAGTTTTTTAAGTAAACATTGCAAAGCGCAATTTCATAAAAAGCATAGTCATTCAAAGAATCTGATGTCAAAGTTTTTTTATAATACTCAATGGCTTTGCTGTAATTTTCCAAGTTTTTATAATTTTCAGCTATTGAAAAATACTCTTCAAAAAGATTTCTTTCTATGACTTTTTTTTCACAAGGAATGGAAGTTGCGCATCTGCAAAAGACAAACGAGAGCATCAAAAAAAGAAAACTTTGAATTTTCATTTTTTTACAGATTCTTCAATAACTTTGTCATCTACAACTTTATAATGTTTTCCAGTAATCGGATCTCGCAAAAACAATTCTTCAATTTTGTTTTCTGAAATTTCAATTCCGGAAATTCTCAAAGTAAAGTCATCAGTCTGTTCAACTGCGCCACCCGTCATTGCAAAAGAAAGTCCAAGCAAAGAACGCAACGCAACTACACTTCTTTTATCCAGTAAATGAATGCTGAAAGAAAGCTCATATTTTCCAGAATATTTAGCGGAATCTTTTTTATCAGGAAAATAACAAAGAGAGCCGAAAATAGCATCAGTTCCAACATTTATGCTCTGCCCTATCAGGCTTCTTAAATATTGACCAGGCTTTGTTATGTAAAAAAGAATTTCACCTTGAGACAAATCTTGTGCAATCCAATTTTTCCAAGCTGTTTCTGGAGCAGGATTATTTTCTGCAAATTTTTTTAGAAGCAAATCAACATTTTGAGATGCGCAAACCAAATTTGAAGAAGGAAACGAAGCCTGAAATCCGTCCGACGCATGAGTAAACTTTTCAAATACTTTTTCATAATAAGAGACAAAAGATTTTTCCCAGCCATTTTTCTTTGAAAGCGACGACTGAACAACAATGCGGGGAATTGATGTTTCTGATACAATCTGAAGACGAGAGCGGTCATCCACAGTTCCAAGTCCGGCATATAAAATTTCTGTTCTTGCAGCAATGGCTCTTGCGTCTTTTTCAGCAAGCCCCGAAATTTTGGAGCAAAGAATTTTTGAAACAAGCTCCTGATTTTTGCTTGCAGGAACGCTCATATAAATGCTGGAATTTTCTTCAAGCAAAGAAAGCGGATCAACATTTTGAACTTCAATCTCTACTTTAGAAGATTTGCATCCAACGAAAAGCAGCACCGCAATAAAAACAGGAACAAGTTTCTTTTTCAAATCAGCCTCCAATTTTCAACAAGAACGAATTTAAATTTTCTTTACAGAAACAGTCCACCTTGCATCTTCGCAGTCAATTTCAGTTCCAAAAATATTTTCACTCCAAACAGCAGAAGACGCAAGAGTTTCTCCGGATATAAAATCCTTGAACATTTCAAATGCGGATTTCAAAACTTCAGAGCCGCCAACAGAAAGAGCAATCCGGTCTGTAACTTCAAAGCCGCTTTCTTTTCTAAGATTCTGAATTCCACGAATTAAATCACGCACGTAGCCTTCTTTCTTTAGCTCGTCAGTAATTTTTGTATCAAGTCCGACTGTCAAAGTTCCGTCATTTATAACTTTTAAATCTTCTTTTTCAAAACGCTCAACAAGAACATTTTCCTGATTCAAAGAAACATCTTCGCCGTCAACTTTTATAGCAACAGTTTTTCCGTCAAGAATCTGCTCAATCTGTTCAGTTGAAAGCCTTGAAATTTCAGCAGCGGCAGCCTTCATTTTTCCGCCAAGCTGTTTTCCAAGAACTCTGAAATTTGCCTTTGCCTTGTATTCAACAAGCTCATCCTCGCGCTCATGGAAAATTACATTCTTAACATTCAATTCTTCGGCGATTGTATTCTGCATATCTGAAAGAACTTTTTTCTCTTCAGCATTGCGTGTAACAAGAGCCACACTTGCAAGCGGCTGGCGGTTCTTCAAGTTAAACTGATTGCGAAGGCTTCTTCCCATTGAAACAGCTTTTTGAACGCTAGCCATTTTAAACTCAAGATCTTCATCGCGGAATTTTTCATTGTAAACAGGATAATCCATTAAATGAACAGATTCTTTGTCTTCAGAAGTTTTTAAGTTCTGCCACAGTTCTTCGGAAAGGAACGGAATAAACGGAGCGGCAACAAGCGCAAATGTTTTCAAAGCGGAATAAAGAGCACCGTAAGCCTCAAGCTTGTCAGCATCGCTTCCAGCCTTCCAGAAACGCCTTCTGTTTCTGCGGATGTACCAGTTGTTAATCTGATCAATAAAAGAAAGCATAGGATCAATTGCCGCGCTAAGGTCATAATCATCCAACGCAGAAGAAACATCTTTTACCATTTTCTGAGCAACCGAAAGAATCCAGCGGTCAAGAGGATTTTCAGGAAGCTTATAATCAAACTCATGCCCAGTGCAAGTAACTCCATCGATATTCGCATACTGAACAAAGAATGAATAGGAATTCCAAAGCGGAAGAATTATGCTTTTTATTACATCACGTACACCTTCATCCGAATAACGGATTTCATCAGCTTTTACAACTGCTGAATGCATAAGGAAAAGACGGATTGCATCCGCACTCAGCTTATTAATAGCTTCATTAGGATCTGTATAATTGCGCAAGCTCTTGGACATTTTTCTTCCGTCGCTTGCAAGAACAATTCCATTTACAATGCAGTTTTTAAACGCCGGCTTGTCAAAAAGATTTGAAGCAAGAACAGTAAGTGTATAGAACCATCCGCGTGTCTGATCAAGACCTTCGCTTATAAAATCAGCCGGGAAATGGCTTTCAAAATATTCCTTATTTTCAAAAGGATAATGCTGCTGCGCATAAGGCATTGAACCAGATTCAAACCAGCAGTCAAAAACTTCTGGAATGCGTTTCATTGTTCCGCCGCATTTTTTGCAAGGGATGGTTATTTTATCAACAAACTGCTTATGCAAATCTTCAGGATAAACTCCGCTAAGCTCTTCAAGTTCTTTTCTTGAGCCTACACACAAAGCATCGTTACAGTCAGAACATTTCCAAATTGGGATAGGATTTCCCCAGTAGCGGTTTCGGCTGATTGCCCAGTCTCTAGCACCAGCAAGCCATTTTCCAAAACGGCCTTCTTTTATGTGCGCCGGCTGCCATTTTATCTGGGAATTTGCCTTTAAAAGGCGTTCATGTTCATCAGCAACCTTTACAAACCAAGAACCGATTCCTCTGTAAATTAAAGGAGAACCGCATCTCCAGCAATGCGGATACTGGTGAACAACTGTATCGCGCTTGACAAGCTTGCCTTCTTTCTTCAAGCGATCCATTATGTCTTTGTCACAGTCTTTTACAAAGCGTCCTGCATAATCTGTAACTTCTTTTGTAAATTTACATTCAGCATCCATCGGCTCAACAGAAGGAATTCCGGTTCCCTTGAAAACCTTAGAGTCTTCTTCACCGAACGCAGGAGCAATATGTACAATTCCAGTTCCGTCTTCCGTTGAAACATAGTCGGCATTAAACATTCTGAAAGCACCATCACTTCCGTCTTCCTTTACATCCAAGTCCTTGAAATAAGGAAAAAGAGGCTCGTACTTTGCGCCAAGAAAATCTTTTCCGCTTTTCCTATAAATAACTTCATAATCAGCTTCATTCTTGTAATATGCTGAAAGGCGGCTTTCTGCCAAAATATAAAAGTCTCCGCTTTCCTTGTCTTTTATTTTCACATACTCGATATCAGGCCCCATGCAAAGCCCCTCGTTAGAAGGAAGCGTCCATGGAGTTGTTGTCCAAGCAAGAAAATAAGTGTTTCCGTTTTCCATTTCTGAATCTTCAAATGTAACCGGAGCTTTTGTTACTCTAAAACGGATTGTAATCGCCGGATCCTGCTTTTCTTTGTAGCCTTGGGCAAGTTCATGCGTAGAAAGAACAGTCGCGCATCTTGGACAATAAGGAAGGATGTACTTTCCCTCATAAACCATGCCTTTGTTCCAAAGAGATTTTGCAACCCACCAAATTGACTCCATAAAGTCAGGATTCATTGTCTTGTAGTCATTGTCAAAATCAACCCAGCGTCCCATTCGGGTAATCGTCTTGCGCCATTCTGAAGTGTATTTCAAAACAGAAGCGCGGCATTTTTCATTGAAATTTGCAACACCGTAAGCTTCAATCTCGTGCTTAGAGTTTATTCCAAGCTCTTTTTCTATCAGATTTTCAACAGGAAGACCATGGCAGTCCCAGCCGAACCTGCGCTCAACTTTCTTTCCTTTCATTGTCTGATAACGCGGAATTATATCTTTTATTGTAGACGGAATAAAATGGCCAAAATGAGGAAGTCCAGTTGCAAAAGGAGGTCCGTCATAAAAAACATATTCCTCCGCACCTTCTCTCTGCGAAACAGACTTTTTAAAAGTTTCGTTTTCTTCCCAGAATTTTAAGATTTTTTCTTCCTGCTTCGGAAAATCAGCTTTTGAATCTACAGGATTGTACATCACATTCCGTCCTTTTATAAAATTATAAATAAATTTTAGCACAAAATTCTTTAGCCTGAATGCAAAAACAACAGAACCAAAAAGAATATATGAAGAAGTTTCAAAAATCAGACGAATTTTAAAACTTGTTTCATTATATCAAATTGAATCAAAATAATCTATAAAACAAGAAAAATTCAAAAATAGTTTTTTAGCAGATAATTTCAACCAAAAACACAAATATCTTTTTAATTCCAGTTAATTTCTATATGTCGGAATTGAAATTCCAAATATAAACTTTTTACGGTGGAAATCTAAACGGAGGAAAATCCTTTTTTAGCTGTCCAGACAACAGCTCCACTATGGGGATGTCCCAAAAGTATCCTTTTTGTCATTTTCGAGCCTGACCCGAAAATCTAAATGCATATATTGCAATCATTTAGAGATTGTTAACCGAGTTTGCTATGCAAACATCGCAGTATCAGGTACGACAATGACATTTAGAACTTATTAGACATCCCCTTTTTGCTTTAAATTTCATTCTGTTGAATTTCAAATGCTGAACAATTATAATCAAAGGCATGAAGATAATCGCTGAGATTGGAACTGCGCACGCAGGTTCTTTAGATAAAGCACATGAACTTATTGACGCGGCCGCTTTTGCAGGTGCAGACTGCGTAAAATTCCAATGGGTTTATGCCGATGAGATTTTGCATCCAGACACAGGATTTGTAAATTTGCCTGGAGGAAAAACCCGGCTTTATGACACATTCAAGCAACTTGAATGCTCTTCCGATTTCTACAAAAAATGCCTTGAATATTCACATAAAAAAGGACTTTTATTCGCCTGCTCACCTTTCGGAACAAAATCTTTTGAAGAGCTTGCAAAACTTAATCCAGACGCGATAAAAATCGCAAGTCCAGAACTGAATCATTTTCCGCTTTTACACAAATGCGCAGATTATTATCAGAAAATTCCAATTATCATTTCAAGCGGAGTTTCCAAGCTGGGCGACATAGAAAAAGCAATTCAAATAATCCAAAATAAAAAAGAACCTTGCGCAAATGAAAAATCCTTTCCAGACTTAACTTTGCTTCACTGCATAACTTTCTATCCTGCGCCAGAAGAACAATACAACATAAAATGTGTAAAAACTCTACGCCAAATATTTGGAATTCCAACAGGAATAAGCGACCACAGCCTTGATCCAGTTTTAGTCCCTGTTCTTACAGTTCTTATGGGAGGAAGCATAATTGAAAAGCACATTACGCTAAGCAAAAAAGACAGCGGACTAGACGACCCTGTGGCTCTTGAACCTGAGCAGTTTGCTGTAATGGTTCATTCTGTCAAGCAGGCGATTTCAATACAAGAACGCTATAAAAAAGAAGGAAAAGCCGTAAAAGAAAACTTAGAAAATGCAGCTGAAAAGGAGATTCTTAAACAGCTTGAATACGAATTTCCAAGTGAAAAAATCACAGCGGTGTTGGGAACAGGAATAAAAAGACTTGCTCCGGCAGAAGAAGAAAACTACGGAAGAACAAACCGCTCCCTTCACTATATGCGTTCACTAAAAAAAGGAAGCAGAATACAGCCGGACGACATTTCCGTACTGCGGACAGAAAAAATTCTTTCACCCGGAATAAGCCCTGAATATTTTTCCACAATAGAAGGCTCTATACTGGAAAAAGAGGTGCGCTCAGGCGATGGAGTCAAGTGGGAAGACTTTATCCAAAGGTAAAAAACAGATTTCTACAACACCAAATCAGAAATAATCTTAAGTCCGCGGATTGTCAAATCCTTGTCAACAACAGTAAACACATCTGTAATTGGCTTTAGAACTTTGTTAAGTCCGCCTGTTGCAACAACTTTTACAGTTTCAGCCTTGTCGCCTGTAAGTTTTTCAAGGTCAGCCTTAACTTGGCGAACCAGATATTCAACAAGACCCTTGTATCCAAGAACAACACCTGCCTGAATTGCAGTTTCTGTATTCATTCCAAGGCTTGAAGACGGAGCTTCCAAAGAAACAAACGGAAGCTGGGCCGCATTAGTCGCCAAGGCTTTTATAGCAGTTCCCAACCCAGGAGAAATAGTAACACCACGGATTGTTCCGCCTGAATCAGCGACAGTTAAAGTCAGAGCAGTCCCAAAGTCAACCGCAATAACAGGACCTTTTCCTTCAAATAAATTCCAGGCGCTCACCGCATTGCAAAGCAAATCTGTTCCAATATTTGTATGAGGCGAAGCTGAATCAAGCCTGACAGGAAGACGTCCGCTATAGGCAAGGTCAGAAGACAAGATAAACGGATTTTTTCCGCACAGATGCTGGCATACAATAACAAAAGGCCCAATCAAGGCAGGAACAACAGAACTTATAATGCTTTTTTCAAGAAGCTTTATCTGGATTCCGGCTTCCCTGCAAAGCGTAAGCAAAATAGAAGTATATTCATCTCCTGTACGTCTTGAATCAGTTGCAATGCGCCACTGAACAGCAATTTTATCGCCATCAAAGATAGCTGCGACAATATTTGTGTTTCCAATATCCACCGCAAAAAGCAATTTCATCCTCCAGCAATACGTTCCATTTTATTAAAAATATTGCATTTGCATTTTTTTTTCAAGCAAGGCAAAAATATAAATGAAGCCAACAATTGCCAAAATACTCATACTCATTGAGCAAATTCTATTTATATTATAGTATATTTTATTATGGAAACATTTATTCAACCAAAAATCTTAAAAGGATTCAGAGACTTTCTTCCTCAGGATGAAATTTTGCGTTCTGACCTAATCGAAAAACTTACTAAGACATTCCGCTCTTACGGATTCGTTCCTATAGACACTCCTGTTCTTGAATATACAGAAATTTTGCTCAGAAAAAGCAACGGCGAAACAGAAAAGCAGATGTTCCGCTTTGAAGACAACGGCGGAAGAGATGTCGCAATGAGATTTGACTTGACAGTTCCTTTCGCAAGATTCACTGCACAGCACAAAGAAGAGCTTTACTTTCCATTCAAAAGATACCACATTTCAAAAGTATGGCGCGGAGAAAAGCCTCAGGCAGGAAGATACAGAGAATTTGTACAGTGCGACTTTGACACAGTAGGAAGCGACAGCGCAGTATCGGACTTTGAGACACTAAGCCTTATGAAAGCAGCCCTTTCTGCAATTGGCGTTGACGAAATAAAGATTCACGTAAACCACAGAGGAATTTTCAACCGCTTTTTAAAGAAACTTGGCCTTTCAGAAAAGTCGGAAGATATTTTGAGAGCAGTAGACAAGATTGCCAAAGTTGGCGAAGAAAAAGTTTCAGCGGAACTTGAAGAAATTACAGGACACGCGGATTCAAGCGCAAAGATTATTGACTACATAAAGCCCCTTTCTTCTTTTGAAGAGACACTTTCACACATAGAAGAGCTTGCCGGCGGCGAAGATGAAGACTCAAAACGCATGAAAACAATCTTCAGCATGATGAAAGCAGCGGGAATTGAAGGCACTTATATGCTTGATCCTGCAATCACACGCGGACTTGACTATTACACAGGCATTGTTTACGAAACTTTCCTTGAGAAACTTCCGTCAATAGGTTCTGTTTGTTCCGGCGGAAGGTATGACAACCTTGCAGGTCTTTACATGAAGGAAAAACTGCCAGGCGTAGGTTCAAGCATTGGTTTGGACAGGCTGATTGCGGGGCTTTCTGAGCTTGGAATTACAAATGCAAAAGGCAGCTACCTTGATGTGGAAATATTCAACACTGATGAAAATCTGAATGTTCAATATCAGAAAGTGGCGGCAAAACTCCGCAAAGAAGGAATTTCCGTGGAAGTATTCCCAGACACTGTAAAAATCAACAAACAGTATTCTGTAACAGATAAAAAACAAATTCCCTGGGGAATCATGATTTCAAGCAACAGCGAAACTGCGAATACAATCACACTCAAGAACTTAAAGACAAGGGAAATCTTTGAATCTATTTCAATTGAAGACGCTGCAAGGAAAATCAAAGGCTAAGTTTTATTAGCCTAAATGACAAGTTTTGATAAGAACAGTAATTTAAGTGTCATTCCCGTGCTACGACACTGCGATGTTTACGCAGTAAACTCGGTCAGGAATCTGTTGGAAATTTTAAATAGATTATCAACCGAGTTTCTTTCAGAAACATCGCAGGGGCAAGCCCTAAGATGACATTTTACAGGGCAAACGCATTATAAATAATTTAAGTAAACTTTGCACAAAGGAACGGTTCCTGGGGCAAAAACACTCTGATTGTTGCGACCGCGTGAGCGGGCAATTCTATAGTTACTTTGCAACAATCAGCGTGTAGCGCATTATTGCGCGATTTTGAACCAGGAAACCGTGTCTGGGAGCCAGTTTTATGCTGAATATATTTATAATGCGTTTGCCCTGGGACATTTTATTTTACATCTGTTTTAACAAGTTCACCATTTCAATTGCTCCAAGGGCGCAGTCGTAGCCTTTATTTCCGGCTTTTGTTCCAGCGCGTTCAATCGCCTGGTCAATCGTGTCAGTTGTAAGAACCCCGAACATAACAGGAAGTCCAGTCTGCAAGCTAACTTGGGCAATTCCCTTTGAAACTTCAGCGCAAACATAGTCATAGTGGCTTGTAGCTCCACGGATTACAGCACCAAGGCAAATAATAGCATCATATTTTTTGCTTTCAGCCATTTTTTTCGCAGCAACAGGAATCTCAAAAGCGCCAGGAACCCAGCAAAGAGTTATGTCATCATCTTCAACATCGTGACGGACAAGTCCGTCTTTTGCGCCCGCGACAAGTTTTGAAACAATAAACTCATTGAACCTTGCGGCGACAATTCCAACTTTGATTTTGCCAGCACTTCCAGAAACAACTTTTCCTTCAATAACTTTCATTTTTTCCTCCAAAATATTTTTAGAAATCGCTAAACGTTAGAAAGCAGATGCCCCATCCGTTTTGCCTTTGTTCTCAAATAAAATTCATCATATTTTTGAACCGGAATTTCAAGCGGAATACGCTCTTCGATTTCAATTCCATTTTCCTTGCAGTTCATGGCGTCAATTTTCTGCGGATTGTTTGTCATAAGGCGAAGTTTTGAAACTCCGAGGTTTTTAAGAATTTGAATTCCACACGAATAGTCCCGGGCATCTTCTGGAAGACCAAGCGCAAGATTAGCATCCACGGTGTCCATGCCTTTGTCCTGAAGACTGTAAGCCTTTATCTTGTTAAGGATTCCGATTCCCCTTCCTTCCTGAGAAAGATAAACAAGAACTCCCCTTCCTTCCTGAGAAATTTTTTTCATCGCAAGATCAAACTGCTCGCCGCAATCGCATTTTCTTGAACCGAAAGTGTCGCCTGTAAGACATTCGCTGTGGACACGGCACAAAACACTTTTTCCGTCGGAAACATTTCCCATAACCAAAGCCTCGTGATGCTCGCCCGTGATTGTGTCCAAAAATCCGTAAAGCCTAAAGTCGCCATATTTTGTGGGAAGATTCGCTTCTGCAACACGCTCAATGAATTTCTCAGTTGACTTTCTATATTCAATCAAATCGGCAATCGTTATAAGAGTCAAATTCCATTCTTTTGCTTTTTCTTCAAGTTCAGGACGGCGCGCCATGTGTCCGTCTGCGCTCATAATCTCGCAGCAAAGTCCAGCAGGCTCAAGACCTGCAAGACGGCACAAATCAACAGTCGCCTCTGTATGTCCCTGGCGTTCAAAAATTCCCTTGTCTTTTGCAACCAAAGGAAACATATGTCCAGGGCGACGGAAATTTTCAGACCTTGTTTCAGGATTTACAAGCGCAATTGCTGTAGTGCTTCTTTCAAATGCGCTGATTCCTGTTGTCGTTGAAACATGGTCCACGGAAACTGTAAAGGCAGTTTCGTGGTTGTCCTGATTCTGAAACGTCATCGGATAAAAATTGAATTTCTTTGCAATTTCAGAGCTTACTGGCATACAGATAAGTCCGCACGCATTCCGCGCCATGAAATTTATATTTTCGCCTGTAGCAAATCTTGCCGCGCAAATCAAGTCGCCTTCATTCTCGCGCGACTCGTCATCAGTAACCATTATAATTTTTCCGCCGCGCAAATCCTGCAAAGCTTTTTCTATAAGAGCGAATTTTTCAGCCTTCATTTTTTTCCTCCAAAGTAAAATGCCTTATATATTTTCCAACAATGTCGCATTCAATGTTTACCAGGTCGCCTGGCTTTTTTTTGCTTAAAACGGTGTTGCTCCAAGTATGCGGAATAACCGCCGCGAAAATAACACAAGTTGAGCCGCTCCATTTTAGAGAAGCAACAGTCAGACTGATTCCGTCAATTGCAACAGAGCCTTTTTCAATCATAAAATCGCCGAGTTTTTTTTCCATTGAAAACTGAATGTTCACGGCATTTTCATTTTTTGAAAAAGCAAGAATTCTTCCTGTTCCGTCAATATGACCAGAAACAATATGCCCGCCAAATCTTCCGTCAGCCTTCATTGCGCGCTCAAGATTTACAAAGCTTCCGGGGCGAAGAATTTTTAAGGAAGTGCGGCTAAATGTTTCCGGTGTAACATCAGCCTTAAAAACAGAGCCTGAAAATTCAGCGACAGTCAGGCAAACCCCATTCACGGCAATGCTTTCGCCAAGCACAAGCTTTTCATTAAAATCAGACTGAATCTCAATCGAAAAAGAATGGCTGGCTCTCACAATATTTTTTACAGTGCCAAGGCTTTCTATAATTCCCGTGAACAAAATTATTCCTCCAAACACGGCTCTTTAAAATCGTATTCCAAAAGCAAATCACCAGAAAAAGTTTTTACATTCTTCAGCGCAAGATTCACGCAAGACAAAAGGCTTGAGCATTCTATCCCCTGCACCGGAGAATGCACAGTTCCATTTATTCCGCCTAAAATTTTAGGAGCGACAAAGCAAAGAACTTTGTTTACAAGGCATTTTTTTTCTTTGCCATAAAAAAACAGGCTTGAATTAAGAGAGCCGCCGGATTCAACAAGAACGCTGTCAATTGAAAACTCGCCAAGTTTTTTTAGCACTTGCAAAATGTCGATATGAGAATCTTTTTTTTCAATCTGAATTACTTTTGCGCCTTTTTCTTCAAGGGCGGATTTTTTTGCAGAATCAGAGCAAGTAAAAATTATAAGCGGAACTTCATTCGCGGTTTTTACAAGATTACTTTCAAGCGGAATTTTCAACTCTGTATCAAGAACAATACGAACAGGCTGATTCAATTCTTCGCCTTTAATTCTGCAAGTCAAAAGCGGATCATCTTTTAGAACAGTTTGAATTCCGCACATAACGGCTGCAGTTGTTCCGCGCAAATAATGAACATATTCACGGGAACTTTCGTTTGTAATCCATTTGCTTTCGCCTGAAGAAAGTGAAGTTTTTCCGTCCGCGCTTTGTGCATATTTTACAATCACAAAAGGACGCTTAGCAGTTATATAATAGAAGAAAATTTCATTCAGAGAATCACATTCAGCTTTCATAAAATTCCGGAAAATTTTTATTCCAGCATTTTCAAGCTGAGCAACCCCTTTTCCGTTTACGAGAGAATTCGGATCGCGGCTTCCAATCACGACATTTTTTATGCCGGCATCTATGATTGCCTGAGTACATGGAGGCTGTTTTCCTGTGTGGCAGCAAGGCTCCAATGTAACGTAAAGATTTGCTCCGCGGACACAAGCATTTTTTTCAGCCGCATTTTTTAAAGCGTCCCGCTCCGCATGAAGATTTCCGTATTCGTGATGAAAACCTTCCGCAATGATTTTTCCGTCTTTTTCAATCACAGCGCCCACAAGAGGATTCGGATGAACTTTTCCGCCACCTCTTTTCGCAAGTTCAATTGCACGCTGCATAAAAATTTTCTGAGGAACAAAAACATCGTTTTTCTCTTCTGAAAAAGCTTCCATATAAGAAAGTTTTATATCAAACTAAAAACATTGTCAATACAAGCCGCTTATGCTCGGAGCTTACGCATTATAAATAATTTAAGTAAAGTTTGCGCGAAGAAATGGTTCCTGGGAGCCAGTTTTATGCTGAATACATTTATAATGCGTTTAGCCCTGATTTTGCTCGTTTGACAATAGAAACATTTTTATCTATTATATGTTGTTATGAAAAAATGCGGGACTATGCCACTCATTATTAGCGGAGCATTGCTTTTTTTTGCGCTTGTCTTTGGCTCTCTTCTTGGAGCGGGACTTGCAGCTACAAGGAATACAATAAACACTGAAAATTTCACAGACTTTGAAACTTCTCTTCCAACAAGGCTTTTGGACATAAACGGCGAGCTTATAACTGAATTTGCAAGCGATGAGCGGCGTGAAATAATCGCGCTAAAAAATCTTCCGCAGCACATGATTGACGCATTACTTACACGAGAAGACCGCATTTTTTACAGCCACCACGGATTCAGCGTAAAAGCTTTGTTCAGGGCAGTTGTCGGAGTTCTTACAAGAAACTCGCTTGGCGGCGGCTCAACACTTTCCCAGCAAATCGCAGGGACTTTGTATTGCGACCGTCAGGAATATTCAGTCAAGCGAAAACTCAAGGAACTTTGGTGGGCAATCCAAATGGAGCGCAGATATTCAAAGGATGAAATCTTAGAGCTTTACCTTAATAAAATATATTTTGGCGGCGGAACTTACGGAGTCAACGCGGCAAGCAAATATTACTTTGGGCACGATGCAACAGAAATAACTCCAGCGGAATCCGCAATTCTCGTAATCCAGCTTTCAAATCCTTCTTTTTATAATCCATTCGAACATCCAAACCGGGCAATGGCAAGACAGAAAGATGTTCTTGAAGCGATGGTGAATTCCGGCTACATTTCCCAGCAGCAGGCGGACGACAGTTTTGACACATACTGGGCAAACTTTGACTACACAAGAACAAACGCTTCCGCGCACGCAATGCAAAATGACGAAGCTCCTTGGTTCAGTGAATATGTAAGAAGAAATTTAAGCGGAATGATTTACGGAACAGAAGACATTTACACAAGCGGATTCACCGTAAACACAACATTGAATCTTTCGCACCAAAAAGCCGCGGAAGAAGTAATGCAGGATTATATCCATGCGGCAAACAGAATTTACCAGCGGACAATGAATTCCCACGAGCGTGCGACATTCAGCAAATATATTCCGCTCACAGAACTTTTCAGCCTTGTATTCAACTTGCCGGACTTGAAACTTGGCGAGCAAAGAAACCAGGCAACAGCAATGAATCACTACCGCGATGAAATAAATCCTATAATCGATGTAATGTCCATGGTCTGCGGAATCGAATCCTTAAAGACTGAAATCGTCAACAAAGGAAATTCCTTGATTCAGCAAAAGGCGGAAAAAACAACGATTGAAGGAACAATGATTGCCATTGAAAATTCAACAGGATACATAGATGCGCTTGTCGGCGGCTCAAAATATGACAAGACAAACCAGTTTATCCGTGCGGTGCAGGCAAAGCTTCAGCCTGGCTCAACTTTCAAGCCGCTTTATTATTCCGAAGCAATTGAAAGCCAGAAATTTACAATGACAACAATTATAAGCGACACGCCGCAGGTTTTCCATAAAGAAGACGGAACTCCTTATATTCCGCAGGACTTTAAAGGCCAGTGGGAAGGCGATGTTGAATTCTGGTATGCTTTAGCCCACTCCATGAATGTGCCTTCAATAAAAGTTTTGGACACAATCGGATTTGACTCTGCAATAAAAAGAACTTCTGCATTGCTAGGAATTCCGTCAAACGAATTTGAAGCAAGGCACTTTGAGCCAGTTTATCCGTTTGGTCTTGGAGTCTGTTCAGTGCGTCCAATTGAAGTTGCAAAAGCCTACGCAACAATCGCAAACCGCGGAAAAGAAGTAAAGCCGATTGCAATTCTTTCAGTTGAAGACAAAAACGGAAACATAATTTTCAATCCGGGAAAAGAACAGGCAGACGCTCAAAAATCCAAAAACGGATCAAAGCAGATTCTTACAGAAGAAACAGCATTTATAATGCAGGAAATTATGAAGAATACTGTTGCAAGCGGAACTTTAAGATATGGCTCTGACTGGGACTCAACATATTGGGTTACAGGAAAAAGAAAAGGCCGCGGAAACAAATTCAACTTTGTAAATTCAAACGGAAAAACATTCCAAATGCCTGTAGCAGGAAAAACAGGAACAACTCAAAACTGGGCAGACGCCTGGGCGGCAGGATTTACGCCATATTACACTTCTGTTTTCTGGTTCGGATTCGACAAGCCGGGACAATCTTTAGGACTTTCAATTACCGGCTCAACTTTGGCTGGCGTTGCCTGGGGCGACTTTATGAATGCGGCGAACAAAGACAAGCCGTACAAGCCGTTCTATGACGAAAAACCAAAAGACTTGATTCAACTTGAAGTCTGCACAAGAAGCGGCGGAATCCTGACTCCTGAATGCGGAAGCAATAGAATCACTGCATATTATTATCCAGGAACAGAACCGACAGAGCCTTGCAAAAAGCATAATGACGATTCTGGAAGAAATTTAGGAGCCGCAAGACTTAAAAAAGCAAGAATCAAAGCAGGCTATAATTTTGACGAAGGAATTGACGACAGTCCGCTGATGGTTGACTTGAGCTTTCTTAAGAGCGGAAAACTTTCTTCTGAAACAAGGCAGGAAGAATCCGAGTATGAACTCTTGCAGCCGCAGAGAAATTCCGATGATTTTTCAAACTGGCTTCTTGACTAAAAAACAAAGATTGCCTATTTTTTAATTAAATGCTTGTAAAAATTGAAGACATAAAAGTAAAAAAAAGAGTTCGCCGTGATTTAGGAGATTTGACCGCATTAAAAGATAGCATGCATCGTTACGGTCTTATGAATCCAATCACGCTGAATTCCAACTATGAGCTTGTGGCAGGAGAACGCAGACTTGAAGCCGCAAAGTCTTTAGGCTGGGAAAGAATCAATGCAAATATCCTTGACTCAAATGTTGACAATATCCGCCAGCTTGAAATGGAGCTTGAAGAAAACAATCAGCGCAAGGAATTTACAGACGAAGAACTTATGGAAGGATACAAACGGCTTGAAAAATTAAAAAATCCTCCGCTGGTTATGCGAATCTTAAAATTCATCGCCAATATCTTTATAAAAATCGCAGAGTTTATAAAATCGCTTTTTGGAAAAAAATAACAATTTTTATAAGCTTTCTGTAATTTCTCTTTGCATTTCATCATTTTGTGCCTTATAATTAAATGATAAAAAATATCATGTTTAAAAATTCAGCAAAGCATTTTGGAGGCACACAACATGAAAAAAATAAAAATCACATTTCCAGACAATTCATTTATAGAAGCAGAAAATGAAATCCGCCCTATTCTTTTCCTTGAAAAATTCAACGCACAAAATAAAAAAATTGTCGCAGTAAAAGTAAACAATGAAATCTGCTCATTGGACAGTCCTGTAAACATAACTTCAAGCATAGAGCCGGTTTTTTCAGACTCAAAAGACGGAAGCTCAATCTACAGAAGATCACTTTGCTTTGTTCTAGCGGCGGCAGCACACAAAATTTTCCCGGGAAAAAGACTTTTAGTCGGACACAGCTTGGGCTACGGCTACTACTACACGCTTGAACTCGGAACTCCACTTACAAAAGAAAATATTTTAAAGCTAAAAAATGAAATGGAGCAAATTATAAAAGATGACAAAATAATTGAGACCGACTTCATTTCGTATTCAGAAGCCTGCTCGCTTTTTGAAGAGCTCGGACTTACAGAAACCAGAAAGCAGCTGAACTACAGATGTCCTTCCCGCGTCCAGATTAACAGGCTTGAAGGCTTTTCTGATTTGTATTTTGGACCGCTAGTTGGAACGACAGGTATTTTAAATGTTTTTGACTTGCTTCCATATAGCGACGGATTTCTTTTGCGATTCCCTAAAAAAGGCCAGCCTGAAAAACTCACAGAATTTGTTGACCAGCCGAAGCTCTTTGAAATTTACAAGTCATACAAGCTCTGGGGAAAAAGACTGAATGTAACATCCGCGGCAAGTTTAAACCAGCTGATTCACGACAGAAAAGAATCTGAATTTATCGACATAACAGAAACTCTTCAGACAAAAAGAATTTCTACAATCGCAGATGAAATTCTCAAGAAAAAGTCAGCAAGAATTGTCCTTATAGCAGGTCCATCTTCTTCCGGAAAAACAACAACCAGCAAAAAACTTGCATTGCAACTTGAAGCAATCGGGTACAAGCCAAAAGTTATAAGCCTTGACAGCTATTATCTTGGACGCGCGCAAACTCCAAAAGATGAAAACGGAAACTACGACTACGAATGCCTAGAAGCCTTGAACATTGAGCTTTTAAACCAGAATCTTGTTGACTTGTTTGCCGGAAAACAAATCAAACTGCCGTCTTATGATTTTCATGCCGGAGTAAGCTATTTCAAAGGCGGCACAATGACTTTGGAAGAAAGCGATATTTTAATCATGGAAGGAATTCACGGACTCAATGACAAGCTTACACCTTTAGTTCCAGCTGATAAAAAGTTTAAAATCTACATTTCTGCATTGACCCAGTTGAATCTTGATGACCACAATAGAATTTCAACAAGCGACAACAGGCTTATAAGAAGAATTGTAAGAGATTCCCGCTACAGAGGAAAAAGCGCGGCAGACACAATCGCAATGTGGGAAAGCGTTCAGAAAGGCGAGCAGCTTCACATATTTCCGTTCCAGAACAATGCTGATGCGATGCTTAACACTGCTTTGGACTATGAGCTTCCAGTTTTGAAAGTTTATGCAGAACCGCTTTTAAGATGTGTAAGTCCGCTCCAAAAAGAATATGCAGAAGCAAACAGACTGCTTCAATTCTTAAACTGCTTCTCTACAATTCCTGCAACTTCAGTTCCAACGCAGTCTATAATCAGGGAATTTATCGGCGGAAGCGCATTTAAATACTAAAGCAAATTTTTTCTGGCAGTCACAATATCATCGGCTGCCAGTTCCTCTGCTTTTAAGCTGTCCTTCTTCCACTGACGGAATTTATTCTCCTTTAGCTTTTCAAGAACCTTGACTTTTTGCATTGCCTGACGAACAACTTCGCGTTTTTCATCCGCGGCAATCTGCGCCGTGGCAAGTTCTTCCAAAAATTTTTCTTTCTTCTGCTCAAGCATGAAAAAAAAAGACTGGATTTCAGCCTGAATAAGAAAATCTGTATTTGTGTCGAAATTTTTTATTGTGGAAACTTTTCGCTTTGCAATAGATTCAAGCTCGCCCTGAATTCTTGCGACTTCAGCATTTGCCTTGCCAAGCTCCATTTCTGCCTGACGCTTCTCAAAGATTCTGAGGTCAAGAATTTTCTGCATTGAAAAAGAAAATTTCTTCATAAAGATAAAAATCAAGCAGGAGACTCTGAATATTCGGCTTCAGGAATTTCAATTCCACTTAATTCAGAAAGAGACTTCAACGTGTCTTCAATTGTAATATGGCAGTTTTCTTCCTGGCACAAAAACTCTTCAACAGCCTGATGATGGTCAATGGCTTCATCAATTTCCGGGGAAGAACCTTTTTGGTAAACACCGGCATTTATCATTTCTTCCTGCTCTGAATAAACAGAAATCCAACGGCGCACACGCTGCACTGCTTTTTTTGTGCAAGTTCCAGAAACGCGCTTTGAAAGACGGCTGATGCTTGTAAGCATATCGATTGCAGGATAATGCTGACGCGCTGCAAGGGAACGCTGCAAAACAATATGTCCGTCTAAAGTTCCGCGCACTTTATCAGCAATAGGCTCATCCATATCGTCGCCGTCAACAAGGACGGTATAAAAGGCGGTAATGCTTCCTTTGTCATTTGTTCCTGTGCGCTCAAGAAGCTTAGGCAGCATATCAAAAACGCTCGGAGGATAACCTCTTTGCGCAGGAGGCTCACCGGTTGCAAGTCCAATTTCCCTCTGCGCATGGGCAAAACGAGTTACGCTGTCAAACATAAGCATAACGTCTTTTCCTTGGTCGCGGAAATATTCAGCTATGGCAGTTGCAACATAAGCGGCTCGCAATCTGGAAATAGAAGGCTGATCGCTGGTTGCAACAACAAGCACAGAACGCTTAAGACCTTCATCTCCCAAGTCGCGCTTTATAAAGTCCATGACTTCGCGTCCACGTTCTCCGATAAGACCAATTACGTTTATATCAGCATTTGTATTCCGCGCAATCATTGAAAGAAGTGTTGATTTTCCAACTCCTGAGCCTGCAAAAATTCCAAGACGCTGGCCTTTTCCAACTGTGAGAAGTCCATCAATAGTGCGAACTCCAGTAACAATGCGCTTGTCAATCGGCTTGCGTTCCATTGGATTCGGAGGAGATGCAAGAGCCGGGTAATATGCCTCGGGGAAAATCTCGCCTTTTCCGTCATAAGGCTTTCCAGTTGCGTCTATTACGCGTCCCAAAAGCGATAATCCAACAGGAACTTCCAAAACGTGCCCTGAAGCAACAACTTCACAGCCAACTTCAATTCCCTTTGTCTCTCCGTAAGCCATAAGACGTACAGAAGAATCTTCAAGACCAACAACTTCCGCAAGAACAGAACTTTGAATGCTTGGAATATGTATTGTGCAGATTTCGCCAATTACAGAACGAGGACCTTTGCTTTCTATCATAAGACCTTTTACTCCTATGACAGAGCCGGTATATTTTATGGGTTCAATCCGTTCTATGCTATGAATGTATTTATCAAAAAAATTTTCCATTTTAAACTATCCCACAGCAAGCACAAGGAATACATTGCAGATTTTTCAGCAAACTGTCATTCTTCTCTTCTACAAGCACAAAAATAGATTGCCGGAGCAGGTCAGGCACTGGTAAAGAAAACAAACGAATAAATCAACTGTCGGGATTTATAACTTCTGACTTGCCCACAGTTTTTATTGGCGAAATATTCAAAATCTGAGTTTCAAGCTCATTAAGCTGGCTTGAAATGCGTGCATCAATTGCACCGAAGTCCGTTTCAACAATGCAGCCGCCTTTTTCAACGGAACTGTCTTCAACAACAGAAATATTCTTGATATTTTCGACCTGATGGATAAAGTCCTTTATATGCTCGGTTGTAAGCTTTACATCCGCAAGATTTACCCGCAATGTTACATCTCCAGAGCCTTTTACTTTTTTCAAAGCCTGAAGCACATTCGACATTATAACGCTTTTTTGATTTTCACTCATAATTTTTACAACTTTGCGCGCTATCAAAATTACAAGATTCACAATCTGCTGCTCTGTATTGTCAAGAATCTCCTGCCTTTTAGCCTGAACAGCTTCAATCATTTTGTGAATGCGTTCAACAAGACGCTGGGCTTCTTCATTTCCTGCCTTATAACCTTCTTCATGTCCGGCTTTAAATCCATCGCTCTTTGACTTTTCAAAGATAGAGTTTTCTTCTACTTTTGCATTGGAAATAATATCCTGAGCTTCTGCCTTTGCCTTTTCAACAATGTCCTGCGCTTCTTTTTGCGCCTGGGATTTTATTACAGCCGCCTGATCACTGTGATGCTTTATTTGTGCAAACGCCGCATCTTCCGCATTTTTTACAATCTGGTCCGCATCTGCCTGTGCCTTTGCAAGCATCTTGGCTTTTTCATCTTCCCACTGAAGTTTAAAAGCCTCAGCTTCCTTGCGCAAGTCATCTGCTGTAGGTCCTGTGTATTTTGGAACTTCCTCAACTTTTTCTTCCACAGGGGGCGTAAAATTTTTTGTAAACTGAAGGACAACTTCGCCCTTAGTATTGTTAACTTCTGCCGGTCTGAATACAGTTTGTGCCATGCTAAATGCCTCCAGTCAAATCAGACTACCATTTCATCATCGCTAGAACGAGCAATAACAATTTCACCAGAATCTTCAAGACGGCGTATTACGCTAACAATCTTCTGCTGGCTTTCTTCAACATCCTTCAAGCGGACAGGTCCCATGTATTCCATGTCTTCTTTAAGCATTGAAGCGGCACGCTTTGACATATTGCGGAAAATCTTGTCCTGAACTTCTGTATCAACTGATTTCAAGGCCTTTGCAAGTTCCTGTGTATCAACTTCACGGAGAACTTTCTGAATCGCGCGGTCATCAAGCATAACAATATCTTCGAAAACAAACATTCTCTTCTTGATTTCTTCCGCAAGCTCAGGATCGTCTTCTTCAAGAGTTTCAATAATCGCTTTTTCAGAAGAACGGTCAACAAGGTTAAGAATCTCAACGATTGAATCAACTCCACCGGCAGCAGTGTAGTCTTCGCTGGAAAGAGTTGAAAGTTTCTTTTCAAGAACACGCTCAACTTCGCGCAGAACTTCCGGGCTTGTTCGGTCCATTGTGGCAAGACGCTTTGAAACTTCCGGCTGAATTTCCGCAGGAAGATTCTGAAGAATTGTGGCGGCTTTCTGAGGCTCAAGATACGCAAGAATAAGCGAAATTGTCTGCGGATATTCCTGCTGAACAAAGTTCAAAAGATGAGCCGGATCTGTTCGTCGGATAAAATCAAACGGGCGAACCTGCAAAGAGCTTGTAAGCCTGTTGATAATATCAATCGCCTTTTGGCTTCCCAAGGATTTTTCAAGAAGCTCGCGGGCAAAGTCAATACCGCCAGTTGTAATAAAATTCTGCGCCTGCATAAGTTCCTGAAATTCTTCAAGAACCTGATCTTTAAAGTCCGCGTCAATTGTATCAAGGCGCGCAATTTCAAAAGTAAGAGTTTCAACTTCATCTTCGCGCAAGTGCTTCATTACATCAGAGGCTACATCACTTCCGATTGCAACAAGGAAAATAGCGGCTTTTTGGCGGCCGGTAAGATTCTTATAATCTTTGATTCCGCCTTTTTTCTTGCTTTTTTTGCCGTCAACAAGTTCTTCTGCCATAAACTATTCCTCCATAAGCCAAGTGCGGATAAGCATTGCAACGTCTTCCGGATGCTCTTTTGCCATTGCAATCGCATTTTCCTGAAGCTCTGCCCGCTTGCGCTCTTCAACAGACATTGTAACTTCCATTCCCTGCTGCTGGGCCTCAAGAAGCGCTCTCTGCCTTTCTTCTTCCTGCTGACGAATTCTAGCTTCTTCTGCAAGACGGCGGCGGCGTTCAATTTCTCTGCTGATAATGCGGAACGCAATGAACGCAACAAGAATTATAGCAATTCCAATCAGGCTGAACATAATTGTGCGGTTTCTGTTAAGCTGCGCAATATAAGCAAGATCTTCCTTTTCCTGCTCTTCTGTTCTGTCAAACGGAATATTCGTAACTGTAACGCTGTCTCCTCTGGATTTGTTATAGCCGACAGCATCCTGAACAAGTTTTGTCGTATTTACAAGCTGCTCTGGAGTAATAGGAATGTACTCGCGCTTTAAATGTCCGTTTTCAAGAATAGGACGATTGTTTTCATCATAAACCTTGCGCCACTGGCCGTCGATGTTTACAGAAACTGTAATGCGGTCAATCTGCGGGCTTGTAATTTCAGAAACATTTTTTTCGTTCAGCGCATAGTTGCGTTTTACGCCTTCTTCTGTGGATTTTCCCACAACATTTGACATATCGCTGTAAACTGGAGGATTCTGGCCTTCAACTCCAGCCGGACCTTCAGGATTGTAGCCGGTTCCAGTAAACGACTTGTTTACAGTTTCTTCCGACAATGTAAGGCTGTTTACAATTTCAGAGTCGTCATAAGGAGTGTTCGGGTTGTCAGGACGGATTGTAATTCCAGTGTATTCCTTTGAAGTTGTTTTTCGCTCAGACATATTCATGTCAATCTTGATGTTAGCAACTCTTACACGGTCGTCAGAGAAAGTTCCCTTCAATGCTTTTAGAACCAAACCTGTATATGTAGTTTCCTGCTTAAGAATAAGCTTGCGCTGTTTTTCTATATTTGAAATGCGGTCGCTTTCCGCCATGCCTTCAAAGTCATTTATCTGAACATTTGAAGCGCCGTCGTTGATTACGATATTTTCATCGCGCAAACCTTCCACACAGGCTTTTATGAGATTTTGGATTCCGCGGATTTTGCGCTTATCTGTAAGAACATCGCTGTTTCCTTTGGCGTACAAAACAATGCTTGCGGATGTAGGATTCTGATTTTCTGTGAACAAAGCCTCATCAGGAAGCACAAGATTTACTTCCGCGCGCTGAATTCCGTCCAAAGACTCAAGCTGCTGCTTTAAAGCCGTTTCTGTTGCGCGCTGCCAGTTCACCTTATCATCAAAGTCTGTCCTTGACCAACGGGTTACATCAAAAAGGCTGTAGGCATCAAGACTCGACGGAGCATAGCCTTCAGCGATGAGACGGCTTCTGTATTTTTTTGCTATATCACTGTTTTCAACAGAAATATAATTGTCAGATGAAACATAGGCCTTTACATTGTCCTGATCAAGGCGGGAAAGAATAAGCTCCCGTTCCTTTTCATCATTTACAGGACCGTTAAAAAGGCGCACTGTGGAAGGGCGAGACGACATAGAAGCCATAAGAACAATCACCGCTATAGCAACCACAACGATGGCAGCCACAATAGCTTTTTGGAGAGTTGTCCACTTCGCCCATTTTTCTTTAATGGTTTCTAAATTTTTCTTGAACCATTCGTTCATATTCCCCTCCCATGAACGAACTCATTTTATGGAAGTCTATAAAAACTTCAGTTTTTATAGGCAACTCTAATAATGCGATGTTTTAATCGGTGCTATTACAGCGAATTAAAACTCGCGGTTTTTCTAAAAACGAACTGTAAAGTGAGTTTTTAGAAAAACCTTATTTCTATTTTACGCTGTCCCTCTCGCATAAAAAGATAGGACAGTATAACACAAATTCCAGAATTTGACAATAAAACTTTTTAGCAAACTAGCACGCTATCTGTTCTGAGAAAGGTCATTCCAGCCTTTTACAAGACGGTCGATTACATTCTGCGCAAGATCCAGCGACATCTGGGCTTTTGCCATGGCAGTTGTAACATCATGAATGTCCACGCTGTCCGGATCTGTTATGACTTTTTCCTGAAGGGCAGAAACATTGAGCTGCTGGCTGTTCATTTCGTTTACAGCTTCAAGAAGGTAAGTTCTAAACGACTCTTTCTTTTCAGCTCCGTCAACAGAAGCGTTTTCTTTTCCGTTTAAAGCCTTGCTGACGTTTCCAATGGCTGAAGTACCAAGGTGAGACGCATTTGACCTGTTAAGCTCCATAGAGCCAAAAGAAAGATTCATAGTTCCTCCCATTTACTGATTAACTGCGGCTAACGGCTTGCGATTTCCAAAGCAGAGGCAAACATTTCCTTGCTGCCTTGAATAACAGAACTGTTGGCCTCATAAGCACGGTTCGCACTTATCATGTTAACCATTTCATTTACAATATTCACGTTAGGATATTCAACATAGCCTTTGTTCGGTCCAGACTGAATCGCATCCGGGTGGCTCGGGTCGTAAACCATTCTGCCCTGCTCGCTGTCTTTTACGATTTCACGCACACGAACACCTTTTCCAGGTCCGTTGTCCAATTCCGAATCCACAAAAGGAAATCTCCACTGAGGATTTGAAGAAGCGATAGGCTCAACAATCACGCTCTGCTTGCGGTAAGCTCCGCCTTCCTGAGTACGAGTTGTTGTTGCATTCGCAATATTGTTTGAAATGACATCAGTGCGCAGACGCTCCACGCTCATTCCTGTTGCCGCTATGTTTATGCTTGTAAATAATCCCATACTTTTCTCCAAAACTCAATAGTAAAAATAAACTATATTGACTTCATAGCCGTCTTGACCTGTGAAAACTCAAAATTCATAAGCTGGGTCAAAAGGCGGTACTGCATCTGAATCTGAACAACATTCATTGCTTCCTGTTCGGCATCAACATTGTTTCCGTTAGCTTTTGAAGAAGTCGTGTAGTCAGAAACACGTCTAGGCTCAACATCACGCCAGTCGCGCGGAACTTCGCTCTGAATATGGCGCGCGTCATTTGTCGCCATGCGGAAAGAGCTGTGCTCGTTGTCACGACTAACGAAGGCTTTTTTCAGCTCGCTTTCAAAATTTACGGACTGTCTTTTGAAATTCGCAACTTCGCTGTTTGCAATATTGTTTGCAGTAACCTGATAGCGGAGGCTTTCAACATCAAGAGCACGGTGAAGCAAATCTACAGAATTTGAAAAACTGTTCATACTCTGTTCATCGGCATTCCAGAAAAAAAGTTTATAGTATAAATTGTATGTTTTTTATAACAATAAGAAGACAACAATCAATAGCGTGCACTTCTGATGAAATAAAGTTTCTTGAATCGGAAAAAGTTAAAAAACTAACTGGAGCAATCAAAAATAGTAATTTATTTTTCCCCTTTTCTATGTTATTATTTTTCCATGCAAAATATCAGAAAACTGCCTATTGGCATCCAGAGCTTTGAGAAACTCAGAGAAGGTGGCTACATTTACATCGACAAGACGGAATTTATCTACAACCTTGTCCACACGGGGCAGATTTACTTTCTTAGCCGGCCGCGCCGCTTTGGAAAAAGTCTTTTTCTTTCAACCTTAAAGGCATATTTTGAGGGCAAAAAGAAACTTTTTAATGGACTGAAGATTGAGCAGCTTGAAAAAGACAATCCAGACGCGTGGAAAGCTTATCCAGTCATTTATCTGAATTTTGCGCAGGACAATTTTTCTTCCAAAGGAACACTTGAGGACTGCATAAACCTGCAGCTTAAAAAATATGAGGAAGAATACAGCATTACAGAAATTGAAAGCCGTTTTGCCGGACGCTTTATAAACATTGTGCAGACCGCGCGGAAAAAAACAGGTCTTCAGGCGGCGGTTCTTATAGACGAATACGACAAGCCTCTTCTTGACGCGCAGAGCAACGAAAGTCTTGTAAACGAGAACAGGGAAACACTTCGCGGGCTTTACGTAACATTAAAAGCATTGGACGAAGACCTGAAATTCGTATTTTTAACAGGTGTTACAAAGTTCAGCAAGGTGAGCATATTCAGCGACCTGAACCAGCTGGAAGACATCTCTCTTTCCAGCCAGTATGCAACAGCCTGCGGAATCACAGAAAAAGAGATGCTTGAAAATCTCGGGCAAGAAGTCGAAGGCTTTGCGGCGCAGAACAAGCTTTCAAAAGAGGACTGCATAGCTCAGCTTGAAAAGATGTATGACGGCTACCATTTCTATGAAAACAGCGAGGGTGTCTACAATCCTTTCAGCCTTCTGAACGCGCTGAAAAAACAGGACTTCTCGTTTTACTGGTTTGCAACAGGAACACCGACTTTCCTTATAAAAAAACTTCAGGAAAGCACGATGAACTACATGGATCTTTCAAACGGCGTGGAGGCAACCGCGCAGGAACTTCAGGACTACAGGAGCGACAACCCTAACCCGGTTCCGCTTTTCTACCAGACCGGATACCTTACAATAAAGGACTACGACAGGGAATTCGGTGTTTATCTTTTAAAATACCCGAACAACGAGGTGAAATACGCGTTCATAAACTCTCTTGCTCCGGCAATCCTGAACAACAACCGCTCCACAGGGATTGATGTTGTCTCCTTTGCCCGCGACATAAAAAAAGGCGACATAGAAAGCGTAATGGCAAGGTTCAAGTCTCTTTTTGCGACTCTTCCCTACACAACCGCAAGGAAGGAAAAACAGGACAGTGTCATAGAGCAGAATTTCCAGAATGTGTTCTACCTTGTGTTCACGCTGCTGGGCCAGTGGTCAACTGTCGAGGAGACATCCTCGTTCGGCAGGGCTGACTGCGTGCTTTTAAACGGAAACAATGTATTCATCTTTGAGTTCAAGCGGGATAAAACGGCAGACGAGGCATTGAATCAGATTGAAGAGGCAAAATATGCCGGGCCGTACAAGTCAAGCGGAAAACGGATTATAAAAATCGGCGCAAGTTTTTCCACAAAGGAAAGAAACCTTGTTGAATGGAAAATTGAGGAGGAGCGATGAACTACATTCTCTGCCACAAAGATATTCCAGTTTTAAGGTTCTCAACCGAGGATGAGGAAATCTCCGAAGTCTCTGAAATCTTATGCAAGGAACATCTTCCAATCGGAATCTCGCCGGAAAATGAAAAAGGAAAAACCTTAAAAAGCCAGTTCCGCTCCTGGTGGAAAAGCCGCTCAATTCCTGCAAGCCGCCAGAATCTTGACACAGCCCTTGAGCAGCTTGGAAATGTCACTACAGATTATCTTATAGAAAAAAGCTACGGACTCAGCCTTTCTGACCACTACTGGGCAAAGCCTTTAAAAAGCAGCCTGTCCTGGAAAGACGTGAATTTCTTTCAGAACAGTTTTTCTGATGACGTAGGAAAAGCCCTCTTCGGGGTTCTGAATTTAGACAGCGCCGACACATTGAACCTTGTTTCCCCGGACAACACATCCGACGGCTGGCTCAAGAAAAAATGGATAATAAACAATGGAGAGCGGATTCTTCTAAAAGCCGGAAGCCTTTGGCAGCAGGAACCTTTCAATGAGGTTCTTGCATCAGAAATCTGCGGCAGGCTTGGAATTGAACACGTTGAATACAAAATCATAAAAAACGATGGAACTTTTTACTCATCATGCCCAGACTTTGTGTCGCCGCAGACAGAGCTTGTTCCGGCCTGGCACATTGTGAATACTTTAAAAAAGAGCAACAGCACTTCAAATTTCAACCATCTGATAAACTGCTGCGGGGAGCTTGGAGTCAAGGATACGGAAAAATTAAAGCAGGGAATCTGCCGAATGCTCACGGTTGACTTTATAATTGCAAACACCGACAGGCACTACAACAACTTCGGATTTTTAAGGAATCCCGACACTCTTGAGTGGATTGGCCTTGCTCCAGTGTTCGACAGCGGAACTTCAATGTTCCATGATGAAATCCTTTATAACCTAAAAAATCCATACCTGCGCGAATCTTTAAAAATAAAAGCAAAGCCGTTCGCCTCAAACCAGAAAGAACAGATGAAAAGAATTCCGTTCAAGGAATACTGCACGGTTCTGGACTTTGAAAGGCTCGACGGCGTTTCAGAATTCTTCGGAAAACTAATATTGCAAAACCCATACATTGAGCCGGAACGCGCGGAAATCTTATGCAAAACGCTGGATTCAAGGATAAAAGAGACTGAAAGGCTTTTTGAAAATTAGAATAAAGATTCTCTAGCATTCATTTGTTATCGCAAACTTTGCTTATATGCTCTTCACACTCTTGCTAATTTGCCATTCCCGCTATTGGTTATATGTCATGGGGCTGTCCTAGAAGTTATTAACAGACTTCAAAAAGGGCGGTCTTTTTTATGTTAAATGAATTTTGTAGATTTTTGTTCCGTCAACGAAATATTTTTCAAGGCTGACATAACCTTTCCTGTTCAGAAGCCTCACTGTCGATACAAATATTTCCTCGATTGACTCTTTCAGCTTTTCACTGCGGAAGGTATTGATAGTTCTGAAGTCCGGTTTCTGGAATCCTGTTAGCCACATCACGTTTACATTCTCGCGGCACTGTTTCGCAATCTGTCTTGAAGAATATATTCCTGTCATGTAGCAGTAAATCATTACTTTCAGGAGCATGACCGGATTGTATCTGCTTGCTCCGCCACCTTTTGTATTTCGTGCAAATACTTCTTCAATTTCGAGTTCATCTACTGTTTTACTGACAATTCTTACAAAATGATTTTGTGGAACCAGTTCGTCCAGACTTGGTGGCAGGAGCCACTGCTCGCCCTGGTTATATGGTTTGTATGTGATTTTATCGCTTACGCCTCTGCTCATATTTAAATTTTAGCAGATTTGAATTCTCTTGTAAATTTAAAATAATTAGGGCTGCCCGTTTCTTTTTGGACAGCCCCGTTTTTTTAAGTATCAAAGTTAAGAAACTTTGACTTATCGTGATTTATTTTAACAAAAATCCCAAAAACTATGGTATAATGATTATCCATGCAGGTAGACTATAAAAAACTATGGATCCGGCTCATCGAAAAAGGAATTAAAAACAAAACGGACTTAATCCCTCTAGCTGGAATTTCAACAAATATTCTGGCCAAACTGAATAAAGGCGAATATGTTTCCATGAACAGTCTTGCTAAAATTTGCAGGGCTCTCAATTGTGATATTGGGGATATTTGCGTGATAAATGAAGTTAATAAATAATCAGATAATTCTTTTGGAGAAATAAATGGCAGTTAAAAAATCACAACTCTACAGTTCACTTTGGGCAAGCTGCGACAAGCTTCGCGGTGGTATGGATGCCTCTCAATATAAAGACTACATTCTGACACTTTTATTTGTAAAATACGTTTCAGATAAATACAAAGATGACCCTTACGGCGCAATCGCAATTCCAGATGGAGCAAGTTTTGAAGACCTTGTCGCATTAAAAGGAAATAAGAACATCGGTGAGGAAATAGACAAGCTCATTGCAAAACTTGCAGAAGCAAACAACCTTACAGGAATCATAAACAACGCTCACTTTAACGATGAATCAAAAATCGGCAAGGGCGATGAAATGGTGGACAAACTTACAGGCCTTATTGCCATTTTTCAAAAGCCGGAGCTTGATTTTAAAAACAACAAGGCAGAAGACGATGACCTTTCGCAGGAGCCTGAAATTCTTAAAAAGTTCAAGACTTATGAAGCTTCTATAAAATCACAAAAGAAAACAATTGCCGACCTCAAAAAGAAGCTGGACGAAAACTGCCGCAAACGCTACGACTCTTTTACCGATACAGAAATAACAGACCTTCTTGTAAACCGCAAATGGTACAAAACAATCGATCAGGGAATCCAGAACCTTTATGTAACAGTTGCAAATCATCTTACAAAACGAATTGTTGAACTCTACGAGCGATATGAAAATACATTGCCAGAACTCACTGCAAAACTTGCAGAAGAAGAAAAAGAAGTTTCCGCTCATCTTGCTCAGATGGGATTTAAGTTGTAGGAGCAGATGATGAAGCAGAATCTAATTGAAACAGTGAACGAGTATCTTTCTCTTGGAATAAAGCAGCAGCTTGATTATGAAAAATTCTATCTGTATTCAATTATCACCCATTCAACTGCAATAGAAGGCTCGACTGTTACCGAAATAGAAAATCAGCTTTTGTTCGACGAGGGAATCAGCACGAACAAGCCTATGGCGGAACAGCTGATGAACCTCGATTTAAAAAAGGCCTATGAGCAGAGTTTTATTTATGCAAAATCCCACGCAGACTTTTCAGTCGAACTTTTATGTAGCCTTGCCGCCCTTGTCATGCAAAATACCGGCTCCACTTATAAAACGATTGGCGGAGACTTTTCTTCTGCAAAGGGGGACTTGAGGCTTTTGAATGTAAGTGCGGGACGAGGTGGAAAATCCTATCTTGCTTGGCAGAAGGTTCCTGACAGACTGCAGAAATTTTGTGACTGGCTCAATGCTGAACGAAAGGCTGTTGATAAAAACGACATTCACAAACTCTACGAACTCAGTTTTGAAGCTCATTACCGCATTGTTTCAATTCATCCGTGGGCAGACGGTAATGGTAGAATGAGCCGTCTTGTCATGAACATGATTCAGTATGAAGCTGGCTGTATTCCTTCAATCGTAAAAAAAGAAAAACGAGCCGAATACATCCAGAGCCTTGCGCAAAGTCAGGAAAAAGATGATTCAAAGGATTTCATAGATTTTATGATGAATCATCATGTGGATAATTTGCAGAAGCAGATAGATGAATACAAGGCTTCGATGGAATCTGACGACATTAAAGGTGGTCAGAAAATAAGCGTGGGTGGTCAGAAAAAGTGGTCAGAAACCACATTGGAAATTCTAGAATTAATAAAACAGAATCCAAAAATCTCAAGAAAAGAACTTTGCGGTGAACTGGGCATAAATCCAAGTGCCGTCCAAAAACATATCGACAAACTGAAAGAAACAAAAATGATTGAACGGCTAGGCGGAGCAAAAGGCGGCGAATGGAGAGTAAACGAATGAAGCAGACGGAAATAGGATTGATTCCTGAAGATTGGGAAGTGAAGAGTTTGGGAGAAATCGGTGAACCTTGTATGTGCAAACGCATATTAAAAGAACAGACTTCACCCACAGGGGATATTCCGTTTTACAAGATTGGAACATTTGGTGGAATTCCAGATGCATATATTTCTCGTGAATTATTTGAACAGTATAAAGAGCAGTATAACTACCCCAAAAAAGGAACTCTATTACTTTCAGCGGCAGGAACAATAGGACGAGTTGTTGTTTTTGATGGCAAGGATTCCTATTTTCAAGATTCAAATATTGTTTGGATTGATAATGATGAAACAAAAGTCACGAATGATTTTTTATTCTATTGCTATTCACGAATGCAATGGAAAACAGAAGAAGGTGGAATTGTTTCAAGATTGTATAATGCAAATTTGAAATCTACTTCTTTTATTGCTCCAAAATCCCTTGCCGAGCAACAACGAATTGCAAAAGCCCTTTCCGATGTAGATGCACTTATTTCCACAACAGAAAAACTCATCCAAAAGAAAAAGAACATCAAACAGGGCACAATGCAAAATCTCCTCACCGGCAAAAAACGCCTCCCAGGTTTTGCAAAATCAACAAACTACAAACAAACCGAACTCGGCCCCATCCCTGAAGACTGGGAAGTGAAGAATATTGGAACTACTTGTAATGTTATTACTGGTGGAGAAGCTCCAGTTGTATATTCAAAAGATAAAAATACTTTGTATAAATATCCAATTTATTCGAACGGAAAAGAAGTCTATGGTTATCATGCTAGTTATACTATAGACCATGATGCAGTATGCATTTCTTCAATTGGTGAGAATACGGGAGATATTTTTTATTATCAAAAGAATTTTACACCTATTATCCGTTTGAAAGTTATTATTCCTAAAAAATCAAATATTGATACAGAGTTTTTATATTATTGTCTTAAAACTATAAAAATTGATACTACCAAGAATGGTGGAATTCCAAATATAAATTCAAATGATGTAAAATCAATAAATTATATTCAACCAACAAGCAAAGAAGAACAAACCGCCATAGCCAATGTCCTTTCCAGCATGGACAAAGAAATAGAAACCTTAAACACAAAACTAGAAAAATACCGCAACCTCAAAATCGCCATGATGCAGCAATTGCTCACGGGGAAGATTAGGTTGGTGAAGTAAGAGGGGGAGAAAAATGTCCGAAAAAACAATGCAAATCCGTAACAGCACAATAGATTTTCTTACATTCACTCGGCAATCCGGCGAGGACAGTGTTGAAGTTCGCGTACAGGATAATGATGTGTGGCTTACACAGGCCTCCATTGCAAAATTGTTTGGCGTTGAGCGAAGTGTTGTTACAAAGCATTTGAAAAAAATATTTGCAGATGGCGAAGTAGAAGAAAGTTCAGTTTGTGCAAATTTTGCACAAACTGCCGATGACGGTAAAACTTACAATTATAAGTTTTATGGCTTAAAAGCCGTCATTGCGGTTGGTTATAAAGTGAACTCTCAGGCAGCAGTGGAGTTCCGGCAGTGGGCAACTCGTGTTCTTGAGACTTTTGCAAAACAAGGCTATGTATTGGATAAGCAGCGGCTTGAAAACGGTCAGATTTTTGACGAGGCTTATTTTGACCACCTTGTTTCAGAGATTCAGGAAATCCGTGCAAGCGAGAGAAAATTCTATCAGAAAATAACTGACATTTATGCAACGGCCTATGATTATTCTCCAGAAAGCAAGACGACAAAGGATTTTTTTGCAACTGTTCAAAATAAAATGCATTATGCGGTTCACGGACATACTGCTGCAGAAGTGATTGTAGACCGTGCAAATCACACAAAGCCGAATATGGGACTTACAAACTGGAAAACTGCTCCAGCTGGCAAGATTGTGAAGGCAGATGTTTCTATTGCCAAGAATTATCTTTTGAAAAAAGAATTGGAAGAACTAAACGAAATTGTGGAAATGTATCTGGATTACGCCAACCGACAGGCTCGCCGTCACATTCCAATGACAATGGCTGACTGGGCTGAAAAACTGGACGCTTTTTTGAAGTTCAACGATGCAGAAGTTTTGCATGATAAGGGTAAAGTAACTCATGAAATTGCAAAGGCATTTGCAGAAAGTGAGTTTGAAAAATATCGTGTAATTCAAGATGCCAGTTATAAAAGTGACTTCGATAAATTTTTAGAAGATACAGGAAATGTTTTGGAATAGAAGAGCGTGATATATTAAAAAAGCTGGAAAAATACCTGGGTCTCAAAACCGCCATGATGCAGCAATTGCTCATGGGGAAGATTAGGTTGGGATAAGAAAAAAAAGGAGAATTTTAAATGTATTTGAAGAAAGTGGAATTAAAAAATTTTAGATTGTGGAATGAAGCTTTAATTGATTTAGAAAAACAATCAACTGTTATTGTTGGAAAGAACAATACAGGAAAAAGTTCTTTTATGTATTTTATGTTAATGTTGGTTAATAATCAGACTCCTTTTTTCAATGATTATCCTTTAGATAAAAGAGAAGATTTATACAATAATATTTTAAAATTCCTTAATGGAGAAATTGAATTTAAAGAACTTTCAGATTCTTTTATTTTACCATCGGTAAAGCTTTATGTTGATTATTCACTTGAAAAAGATGATGAGAATTTAGGTGCACTTGTACCATTTATCATTGATACTGATATATCTGTTTCTGAGGCAATTGTTAAAGCTAATTACGCTTTAGTTGTTACAGAAGAACAATTTAAGAATATTTTTGAAGAAAAAATTAAGAATAGCGAACAAAAAAAACAAACT
>ERZ1034723.198-NODE-198-length-35683-cov-131.163102_pt1 | contig 35683 bp, 49 predicted proteins | sample MGYA00520637_ERZ1034723 | MGnify/ENA primary metagenome ERZ1034723 (study PRJEB33766, sample SAMN09781719) | gut metagenome | biome: gut microbiome | host: Homo sapiens | place: Madagascar | study: EMG produced TPA metagenomics assembly of the PRJNA485056 data... | reverse complement strand
TTCTGGCGAGGAAATATCGGTTGGTTCGTACTGCCGGACGGAAGGAACGTTTAAAAATAAAAGGGCGGATGTCATCACGACACCCGCCCTTCTGCGTTTTTGGAAATTAATACATTATCTATATATATAAGAAATATCTAAAAAGTAAATGGGAAAAGGATCCCCCGCTTCGCAGTGAAGAAGCCCTTAGAATCATAATGAATAATCTAAAACGCTGCAACTCCTTGCAGTCTGGTAATTACACAAACCTAATAACTCATTAAATATTTAGAATGAAAAACAAAATTATTTATTTCTGTTTGCAAAGTTACGAAATTATTTTTGAGTGGTGGGGACAAGTCGCCTCAAAGCTTCTTTACCAGCAGCAGCGAAACGCCTATGCCACAAGCCGTCACCACGTAGCCAAGGCGCTTGTACCACTGAAGAACGAAAGACTCGCTCTCCTTATCATATTCCAACTGCACAGACTTGCATCCTAATTTCTTGGCTTCCTTCTCCGCAGTCTCCATCAGAAGACGTGCCACACCCTGCTTGCGATATTTTTCATCCACCCAAAGGTTGTAGATGGCGCAATCGGCATGCTGATAATATTTATCCTTATACTCTCCAGGCTTCGGTATCTCCACCTGCACGGTGCCATGATTGATTTCATCCACGGCCACGATTTTCTTGTCACATTTCCAATCTTGAATCTGTATCATCATATCTGTTTGATTTAGAAAATTTCTTCTACCATATTATTCACTTTTTAGGACCAGCGATAGAATCGCTGGGAACGGGACTAGGCGAGCTTAGGCATCTTTTCGATGTTAAAGCCGTAGTCTCTTATCAATTTCATGCAGGTATCTTCTGTAAGGTTCTGCCAATCGATGCTATCTTCGTCTAGGAATAGCGGTTTCGGGAGAGAATCCTTTATCTTCATAAACAAATCCTGTACTCGCTCTACTGTGCCGCAAGAACGATAGTATGCCTTGTAATCGAAATAGCCGAATACCAGACTTTCAAAAACCTTATAATTACGAGCAGGGTTAACGATACGCACCCATCTGAGCATAGGGAAATGAGTTTTTTCTACTGCCAATAGAGCATGATAACGCTCCAGCGCGATGGCTTTTGCCTTTTCACGACTGATGGCCGAAACAAAGAACGAGAAATATCTATAATCTTTTTCCTCCTTCGTGAACTTTACTGCATCAAAATACGTGAATCCAAGATTACGGGCAGAAACTTCCTTTACTTCCGAAGATGTCCCTATGAAAATATCAACCTCATACCAGTCTTTGCGCATAAGCATCTGCTCATCGTCAAAGCTGTATAGCTCAATGCCTCTATCCCCATCCTTATCAGCAAATATCTCGGCTTTTTTCTCATCTGAAAATACGCCATCGATATGATAATCGCTATAGCAGCCCGATGTTACTACATAGGCGGTTTTAGGTTCACCAACGGGTGCTGTAAATAGGGCACAGATGGATGTTGCAGGAACCCAGTTTAGATTAACGATATACTCGACTTTGTATAGTTCAGGATGTTTCACTGCAAAATCCCTACATAGTTTAGGTGTTCCTTCGTATGCCGGATCACCATTCGGATCGAAACCGAAATGATCAATTACCTTTGGTCCGATTTCATCCATAACAAACAATTCTGGTCTTTCTCGTTCGCCCTTCACATCTTCGATGTATTCTCCCTTCGCCCAGTCTATCGCCTTGTAGAACTCCTCGTCGAGATACATATATCCGTAAAAATCATCTCGGAAAGACTCTTTGCCTTCCTCGGATAGTTTTTGTGCATTAAAATCGAAGAATCGTTCTTCGTCCATGTAGTTCTCGTATAAATCCTGCAAGCCATCAAAGATAATAAGGCTTGCATCTTCAGCATAAACGATAAACGGCTTACTGAAGTCAATATCAAAATCCTCATCGGTAATAGGATGCCAAAGGGATTTTATCTTTTCTACTTTTGTATATAAACTCATATTTTTTATATCTATTTAAAATCATTAAAATGCGTCTTTAGTATCACAATCTTTTCTAAGATTGTCATAAAAATCCTTTGGGCACATGCAGTCCCAGAAGTTATCTGCTGGCTCATTATATCTGTTGCCAAAGAAATCACAGGCACAGTTTACGCTTGTCTGGTTGAAAGCGATTGCCTCTATGTCATTTATGCTGTGTGTCTTAATAAAGGCACTCAACTTTTCGTATTGTTGTGGATATATACCTCCACACTCGTCAGCGACAACCTTTAAGCATTCAAGATAAACTGGTATATCTTCGCCTAGAACCTTTGCAAAATCAAAGGTAGATCTGAATACCATCATTTCCTCATAAGTTAAGCGGAAATCTTTCTGTAGGTCCTCAATCTCCTTTTTGGATGAAGCACATATCCATCGGCTTACATATTCACCTTTTGCCTGTTTTTCCTTCACCCATTCCAGATCCAGCGGCTTTCCATCAGCTCCTACGGGTACATAAGATGGAAGGTATTTCTTTTCCAGATACATCCAGAGGTGAGGCATTCCACCCCAAGCGTTGGGAACCTCTATAGCAAGTTTCCAGCACTTTTTTCTCTTCATTTTTACGTATATTTCAAACATGATCTATTGCTTTAAAATGCTTAGTTAATAATCAAATGAATCTTATATTCGCTGTCTTTGATAATCTCTATCGGACGGAAATGCTTATCCAGATACTTCTCGGGAACTTCATTCATCGGACCATCAAACAATGTCTGAAGGTTGCGGGTATCGGGCAGAATAACATCAATGCTTACCTGGCAGAACTCGTCGATGATAGTGCCTACAAGGTCGCCTATCTTCAATGGCGAAGGGTGTAGCTTCTTCTCCTCTTCGTCGCTGAAACAAGGAACAAATGGCTTCTTCTTCTCACAAATCACGTAAGGAGTCACGATACTCTGATGCTTGGAAGCGTCCTCTGTAAAACCATTGTAATGAATGGTGACAGCGTTAAAGTTTCCAAGAAGGTTGATAGGGCAAGCCTGGATAATCTCAGCGAGAGTCGGTTTGAATAAAGCCGATGAGCCGAAAGTATGAACTGCCTCAAAACTAGGCAGCACGCTTTTCACTTCCTTGGGGTGTTCCTTATTATAGATAGGATCATCCCAGATGCAAGAGTTACCAAACACATCTTTAACCTTCGGATATTCCATAAGCAAAAACTTCTTTGCCTCCGAGTTAGAACGAAAGCAGATAACGCTGATGCCTTCAGCTATCTTCTCTATCTGTTCCTTTGTAAATTCAATCTTTTCCATAATCTATTTTTTTATCTGAAGCCTTGCTTTGATTCTAGAACTTTTCTTTTATCTCTATATCTCCATTTGCTGCGAGCCTTACGGTGCATGGACCGGACGCATACCAAAAGGATGAGTAGTCAAAGGTGAGAATTTTATCTTTCCTTGATTTCATAAAAACCTTATCTGATAATAACTCATCTTTCGATACAGGTATCTCGTATCGGCTGAAACGAAGATGGTCTTTTATCTGATCATCCCATCGCGGTGCCGTAAGCCAGGTATAATAAAGCTCGTTGAGATAACGGGCTGGGGAGAAGTAAATCAATGCCTCTCCCTTCGCCTTCTGGAATGCCGGGCTGGATAATAATTCTTGTTTTGTCATTCCATTTACTACTTATGAATACGAATAAGACTAGGGATGCAGCAATCGTAAGTTTTATACCCTGGTTCCACGTAGCTGACTTCGGGATTTGTATCACGCATAGCGTTTATTTCATCCAGGGAGTAAGAACCCAGGCAGTATTGAGTGAAACCTATGTAAAGAATAGAACCTTCATTGTCATAGCCAGCAAGACGGCCAAGGAAATTTCCTTTCGCCCTACCTGCCATAATCAGAACTTCACGACCTTGATAAAGGTGGTAAATCTCCTTAACTGTCAAACCGGAAATATCCTCAAACTCGGAATCACCAAGCGTAGGCGTATTCTTCTGCTCCGTTCTCTCCTCGATAGGCACTACCTCGAACTTGACATGCAATTCTAATTCCTCACGCTCTTTTCTACTTTTTAGAACTCTGAGCTTTGTTTTTCTCCAGCTATCTGCCCAGCCAAGGAGCAAAAGACCTACGGAGAAACCAGCCAACACTACGATAGTTGCCTCTAGACAGCAATCGTATATCTCCTGTGACAGAACGCAAGGGTGGGAACAGATGTTCTTCAGCTTACCGAGGCCATAAATAAAGACAACGGCAAGAACGGGTACCAAAAATGCCAACAGGTTAACGCCGATAACCTGGGCGTAATACTTCAATTTACTTTTCATAATTTTATTCTTTACTTTTTGTTGTATAAATTTCTCTTATCTCATCGAGTTTTGCGATGCACAAATCTCTATAAGCACCTTCAAAAGTTTCAGCCTGCTTATACATACTATCCTTTACCATGAAACGACAATTAAGACCGCGTGCCAGTGTTTTAACCGCGATAATGAAACCAGTAAACTCGTTCAGATCATATCTGTCCTTCTTGATAGGCGACTGGACACCAATACGTATCTCGTCCGTAATCTGATATGTTTTCTTGATTACTTCCGATGCGGTATGAATACTCGTTATCGGCTCCAAAGATACAAAGGTCTTAACCACGTATTCGTCGTGCAGTTCACGCAAAGCTTCGATACGTTCCTCGGTAGAAGGAGCGCCAGGCTCCAGCTTATCTTTACCGGTAATAGTAAAACCGATGGTGAGGTAGCGGGCTATATCCTTATAATCTGTTGTAAGGTCTCGAAGTGTACTCTTCCACAAACCCGTCTGCATCCAATGCACGTTTTTTGTTAATATCGTGACTGGAATACGATCAAATAGCAAATGTAAAACCACCTGCTGCAGGATAAACATATCTGCCTCTATATCGAATGGGTCGCAGGTAAAAGAGAAAAAGATACCGCCATCCTGACGTATTTTATCTATTCCTATCTTCTCTAGATCCTTCGAGATAAGATCACGGGCAGCAACGAGACTTTCATGGTTTACAACACCTTTCTTAATAGCATCATGTGCAGTCATATTGTTTTTCTTCAGATATTCATTGAGCTGCTTATCTCGCTGCTTAATGATAGGTGCCGCCAGTTCGGGCTTATCGCCGAAGACGTGGCTCAACACCCCTCTGCGGTTATAACAATACGTGCAGCCATTAGAGCAACCATGGTATAAATTGATTGCATACTTGGCATATTCACCAGCCGCACCCTGCGGCTGATAAATCAATGCTCCTTTTACAAGAGTTTCTTCTTTATTCTGCATAATCTTCTTCTTTTATTTTTTCTCTAATTACGATATTTCCGTCTGAGTCAATATCAACGCTGCATTCTCCCGTTTTATGCCAGCCATTTGGGTACTGGAAGGTTAAAACTTTATCTCCCATGGAATGGCAAAAAGAAAGATTTGCCAACAGACGTATTTTGCTAATCAATGGCTCGAATGAGCGGAAACGAATACAATCTCTAGTTTGATCCTCCTTCTTAGGAGCTGTAACATATCTTATCCATGGACCACCATCGAACCACGCTGCGAGATAGATAATAGCATCATCCCTTGCATTTTGAAAGGCGGGGCTAGATAACAACTCTTGCTTTGTCATACGCTATTCTTCTTTATCTTCTGGCTTTTCAATCAAGAATCCGATGCCAGCGTGGATATTGCCCAGCTTATACCACTTCTGGCTGAGAGTCATCACATAGCTGCTGAAGGCATTCTCTTCGATATCCAACTCGAAGGCTTCGTCAGTATCAGGCTCACCGTGTCTGATATAACCTTTACCTGGGGTATAAATGAGACGATAGTAAACGCCATCTTTACAGAGATACAGACCGCTGTTCTCGCAATCAGAACTCCACCATTTCGGCTTACTCACATAGCAAAGCATTACATCGCCATCGTAGATAGGAATATATGATTTCTTGCCATTATTCTCGCCTACGTAATCTTTGGCATCAACATTATCTACCTGGCGGGCGGTAGCCGTTAGCGTATAGCCGTTCTTTATCATTTCGGCTATATCAAGATATGCAACCTGCCATTGTAAATTAAACTCCTGCTGAAAACGCTCAGCACCTCTTTTAAAGAATGCAAGGATATTCGGCTTTCTATCCTCGCAATTAGCTGCGGTATCTTCGATGAGAGAGTTGAAGACTTGGATCTTGCTAGCTTCCAACGCCATGTTTATCATGGAATAAAGATACCCGTCCTTCTTATCTTTGATACTCCAATACTGGCCCGAAGCTATCTTACGTAGATCACCGTACATATCCATCGCTTCACGCTCCTGAATATTATGCAGATGACAGACAAACTTGTATTGGTCGGGATAAACGCATTCCACCATATTACTAAACTTTAGCATATTCTTGATGATGCTTACATATTCTTCTGTTTTCATACGCTACTTTTGTTTATTTTCTAAATCCTCACTCTGTTCAAAGTTCTTATTCCAGCAGATGATGGTACCATTTTCGGGTACTCTGCAAACGTGACCTGGGCAGCACCAGCATTCAACGGAATCTGTTCTGACAGGGCCATGGTTTATCTCATCCTTTTCTCCGTGAGGACACGGAATGTTTTTAGGGTACTCCGTAGCTACGACTTTTATTTTATTATAAGCTGAACGAAGCCTACACTTCAAAGTATTAATCTCTTCACGCAGCTCGCTTATCTCTTTTTCCAAATAACTGTTGCGTTTGTACATACTAGCAGCGGCATTACCCGTCAATCGTTCGTATTGCTTACGGAAGCGATGGTTAGTGTACTTACGGAAGAATTTAGACTTACTGCCCGATTCTATGATAAGGTCAAAGATAAAACCTGCAATCTTCGCCTTTACCTGATTCATATTTATCTTCATACGCTACCCTTCTTTATCACTATTTATAAGATCCTCATACTCACCTATCGTGATTTCCTTGAAATCAGGATTGCACTTCTCGGCTCGGATGCTATCGTCAAAGAAGGCAAAGATACGGTCTTTATGACTGAGGAGCTGAGTAATGGAGAAACTGCAGGATGCAGGCTCTTTTACATTCAATGCCTTTAACAACTTCCAGTGATTTGTTACTGGTTTGTAAGAGGAAAGGATGGCATCCACTCTTTTGCCCCACTTGTTACGCTTGTTAGGCATTACCGCTACGTGGAGAACGTTTTTGATTGTGGTGCTATCTACCTTTCGCCATAGCTTCTTATCCATCGTATCATACTGCTCGGCTGGTACCCAGATTGCGGTTATCTCGTGCTCTCGCAACAAGCTGCCGTTCGGCTGATAACCTTTGTACTTCTGAAACTCGAAAACTACGACTTCGTGTACTCGCTTCATATAGGCTCGATACTCTTTTTCTTCAGCTTCGAGAATACCTTTAATGTATTCGTAAGCCTTTGTTCCTTCTTTTGCTTCGTATAACATATCTTCTTCTTTTGTTAGTTCTTAATCTTGATCTGCGACGGAATAGCAGAAGATGAGGGCGAGATGGAGGCGGTGGTGGCGGAATATTCGGCGGCTTTATAGGCTCATGCCCACCTTCAAATATTCCGGAAACCAACAACAAAAAGAATATCGTGAACACCCAAAGAACGGTTACGATTACCTTTTCCTCCATCGATAACTCTAACGTCATTTCTTTCTTCTCCTATTACGTTTATTCTGTAAATACTGCCCAAAGTCTTTTGGAGTAGGAATCATCATTTCCATAGGCTCCGGATGCTTATAGACGCTCTGGGGGTAATAATCTCTATAATTTATTTCCATACGCTATCTAAAAATTATGATCTTTACAGACATCAAAACATGAAGTCTTACATTTTCGTTTCATACACCAGGCACTAGCACGGTGATCATCATCGACATCATACCAATAGCAGTTGCCGCAGAATTGATATACGTTATCGGGCATACGCTTATCTGTTTAAGTGATTACCACAAATACTACCGCATGACGTTTCGCATTGCTCATCGATGCACCAGCCTTGGCCATAAGCATCCTCGTTGTCGAACCAGAAGCAGTTGCCACAACATTTCTTTTCTTTCTTTGCCATACGCTTATCTATTTAAATCTGACTACAAACATATTCTTTTTCAACCACGCATCCGGGCACATGCCCTTCTTTGGTTTATCTACCGTTATCTCGTCGATTTCCTTCTCGATATACGGTTGGTTATCTTTCGGATAACCGAGGAGAAAATGAACGTGAGTGAAAGGCTCTAATACCTCCTTGCGGTAAGTTCTATCTTCCGGACTATCCGAAGTATGCTTGAGACCTCCGGTGAGGTAGCCTTGTAGGAAAAGGCCTCTATCGGAAGCACGATGACATTTGGCTACGCCAGCTATCACGGCTGGCCTATTCGGAACATCCTTTCTTAGCAAACGAATCGTCCAGTATAAGGAGCATTCTCGATACTCCTCTGTCTTTTCTCCGTTAGCTATCTTCTGATACCACTCATCAGTAAGATGAATGGCTAATACTTTCTTTTCTGCCATACGCTAATCAAAAATATTATGCTTTTCCTTGATAATCTATACCTTCCCTTTCCAGATACTCTTCGGCTTCCTCTTGACTGTCAAACTTCATAGGGTGCCCGAACAAATCTTTCATGTATCTGTATCTCTGCCACCAATGCTTTTTATACATGATGAAGAACTTTATTTTATCTGCAAAAGCAGAGAGCCTATCCCCGTTAAAGAAACTGGGGAAATATAACGAAACAATTTTTATTTTCATACTAATATTTTTTTTAAAATAACGATACTCTGCTACCTGCTCCATCAACACGATAAGAAATATTGTGAATATAGTGAGAAGCATAAGCTGCAAATCAGAACATTGTTCAAGTGCCATAACTATTCCTCCACTTTCATGCCAAAAGGCGTTCCGTCGTAAAAAGTGTTGTCTTGATAGCTATTTTTTGAAGCCAGCAGGATGGAGCTACCATCCGGATCTGCCAAGCCTGCATAGTCATCATCGACATAAACGATATTAAAATAACCTTCTTTACATTTTATCCACCCAAACGGTTGATGTTTTGACATCTCCTGCCAGCACTCTTCTGCGTTCTTAAAAGAACGGTACTTTGCTTCCGGCTTGATGCGGTAGCATTCGGGGCACGTTATGAGCGTAGAAGCATTTACTCCTTCCCCGCCAAAATCTATATCCATCCAATCGTCTCCAGACTCGACTTGAATAGTCTTGCCTTCAGCTATTGCCTGAAACAAAGGATTCAACTTCTGGATTGTTTCTTTGTTTATTTTCATCATATTCTCTTCTTTTTATCCTCTCCCTGCTGACCAGCGATGGAATCGCTGGGGACGGGGAGGTATTCATAATTGCCAAACTCTTGCGCTGTTTCTAGCCTTTCAAACAACTGCTCTTCTTCAGATTTTTCAGAAAAGGAATGAGAGAAGAGATTTCTCATTGCCGCATAAAAGAAGTTATGACGGTTGCGATACAGCGTTGTGTAGCCATCAGCCAATCGAAATGGAAGGTGAGGGGGAGTTACGGGAAACAGCGACTTACCGAATACCGGCAGTACGCAGACTACCAACATCTGAGCATTATAACGTTCTTCCTGCTTATCTACTATAGTGAAAGAACACCGGAAACTTCTTTGGGGTTCTTCTGCCTGGGTTGTCGTATCACTGGTGAGGTCAACCGGAATGAAATGAGACTTGTCACCTACCAAAATACTTCCGTCATTAATCAAATTCTGACCAAACGTTTTTTCGATGTCTTCCTTTTTAATGAAAAAGCACTTATCAGATAAACCAGCCAGACGGTCTAGACCGCCCTCACCTAGCACTTCTTTTAACATATTCATTTTATTATCCATAACTATCGCTTTAAGTGTTTTTTTCGCAGGGGCAGGAGGCTGAGTGAATGCAGCAGGTGTAGCCTCTGGCGGTTTCAAAGATGATGTACTCGTGACCTTTTGAAGTTACGGTGATGCTACTACCTTTTATGCGGTTGTCATCTCCTTTAGCATCGGTAATAATCGCGTGAATAAGCAGATAGAGCATACCGAACATAAATACTGTAAATATCACATCTGAGGTTGTTGCTTTCACCTCATAAAAGAGTTTCTTTAACTTTTTCTTATCCATACTTGCTTTGTTTTTATTTATTACATTTCTTCTGCATCTTCTCTACACTATCCTCAAGAATTTCCCTCAGAAGATCTTCGGGGAAATTAGAGATATTCATTTCTTCTCCGAAAATGTGTCGATGAAACTCCTGATAGTAGATGTCCTTGATTTCATCCCTATCAAGAGACTCGTATGTTACGAAATCGAACAACTCAGCAGAAACTATATATTCATCCTTGAAGATGCACCGAGCTACGGCTATACCCCCAGGGAGTGCCAGCATGGAATAATCTCCGATAACTGACTTAACGCCTTCAAATGCGAAGAAGCGGGATAATTCCTGCGCAACCTGCAATTCGGAAATCTGCCTGTAGCCATATATCGACGAGATATAAGCATTTGTAAAACAAGGCAGAAAAAAGATTCTGAAGTTATGAAACTCCCACTTAGAACTTTTCGCCTTAGTCAGCATATCTGTGAGAACCTCGCCCTTTTCGTTGTGATAAACCACAGCATAAACGCTGCCAAGCTTGTTTCGGAAGACAAATTCAACATCCGTTTCTGCGTGATCTACTACTCGTGGCTTCGACATACGTTCTGTAGCGTTGTTGAATTTTATGCAGCCGAACTCTTCGGGGCTACCAGCAGGAGTAGGCATCAGAACGATGTTGTCCTTTCTTTCTACCCTTGAGAGAAACAGACTCTTTGGATTGATGATACCCTGATCCATACGCATTTCTACTTGTTGTGGTCGATGATGATGTTGTATTTGGCGAGGACGGGTTCTAGACCAGTCATTACGCCTTTGCCCAGAAGTGGAACGGCATCGAGCACACTATATGGGATAACCTTCTTCTTAGGAAGCTGCTCACGGTTGGCTTCCTCCTCTAGAAGTTTCTTGCAGGTTTCCAACTCCTTGTCGGCATCATCGCGCTCATCCAGGGCTTTCTTGTATTTGGCATTCAGCTCATCGTACTGCTTCTGGGCTTCCTTGGCTTCCTGCTTCAGCTTGGAGATGTAATCGCTGGCTTTATTCGCTGTAGTATAGGCATCATCAATTTTCTGCTGCAAGGCGGAGACTTCTTTCTGATGCTGAGATTTCTGATCTTCTAGCTGATGCTGAAGAGTGGCGAGCTTCTGGCGCAAGGCATCGGTATCGGTGGCAGTGTGAATGAAATCAAACAGCCGCTCGATGTTCTGCTTTAGCTGGGAGCAGGTATCGGAAGTGGTGGCGATGAGGGCTGCGGCTTCTTCGGCGGTTAGGGTGTAGCCGGAGGTTTGACCAGCGATGGAATCGCTGGGAACGGGGGCGCTCTCCTCGGCTGCTTTTTCGGCGGCCTTTTCCTCGGCCTGCTGCTCCTGCACCATAGCGATGGCGGAAGGCATATCGGAGAGCTTATCATAATAGGCTTCATCCTGGGAACCCAGGGAGAGACGACCTTCGTAGGTTTCCCATAAGCCGTTATCGATGAGGTAGTAGATGGCAGAGAGGACGATGCGGTCTCCGTGTTCCTCGATGTAGGTATTGAGAGGGGCTACCCATTCTTTTTCCACCACGTCTTTGAGCCATTCCTTGTAGATGATGCCATTCAGATCCTTCTTGTCTTTCTCGTCGGCATAGCAGGAGGCGATGCGGGGGAGAATATAGAGAGGTTCAGCCTTCTGTAGGAAGTTCTCGAAGTTGATTCCGAGTGCCTGGCGAACCACGTTGCTCACGCTCTTGTATTTATACTTCTTGAGTAATGAGCGGAGAATATTCTGTTGTTTTGTGTTCATTTTTTTATTATTGTTTATTTTATATTTCTGGAACTCATGCTTCAACCTCTTGTGCCGGGTCTGCTGGCCAGCCATCCTCCTGATGGCACGAATTATGTTCCTCGGCTGACATCTCACGGCGGTTGTCGTAATATACAGGCTGCTCACCTGCGGCTACTCGCTCCTTGTTGTACTCAGCAAAAGCTATGGCTAACTTATCCATATATTCCTCGTTGGCACGGCGTTTAGCAATCTTGTAGTCTTGGGTAGCTTTCTGATACTGAGCGTTAGCATCGGCACGCTCGGCATCCCGCAGGACGAAGAAAGATTTCTTTTCCAAGGTCTGCTTGCTCAGAAACTCTTTCAGGCAGGATTTCTGATGCTCCTTGAACTCCCCTTCTTTCTCTACGATTTCCTTCTTACGCTTCGCAAAGGCAGCCCCCCCATCGGTCTTGATTTTTAAAGCTGCCACATGCTTGTCATCTCTCTCCTTACGCAACGGCGCAAGGACTTCTTTCTGAAATTGTTCTAATGTTCTCATTTCTCTATAAATCTTTAATGTATTAAAAACTTTCTTTTTAATCGAAGAGGGAAGGGTTTTGAGCCTTCAGCTTAGCTTCTTTCGCTGCCTTCATTTTCTCCTCGTAACCTTTCTTCACTTCGGCAGCCTCAGTGAGACGGTACTTCAAATCCTTGCGGGACATCAAAGGATTTGCCTTAACGATGGAGATAAACAAATCTCTGCCCAGCTTCTTGTAGAGAGGAATAAACTCCTTATCCACCAAATCGGCTTGGACGTTTTCAGGTGAGAGGTCGCCACGAAACGGCTGACCTTTCTCATCCACAATCAGGAAATGGCGCTTGTCATCTCCTGGTTCTGATATATCTATGCCTCCGGAATATCTGGCTACACTCAGTTGGCTATACAGCCAAAATCCCTTGGCGAATATAACTGCTCTCATAGGCGAAAACTTTAATTGATGATGCGGGATAATTACTGCAAATCGTGCTTAATATCATCCCACATTGCCATTTCCACCTTCTTGCCATCGAAATGACCAACGGCTATCAGTTCGCCACCTTCCTGAGTGGCATCAGCAGAAGAGGTAGCTTTGCTAAGAATAATCATGATGTCAAACTCATTGATGGCATCCAGGATGCTCTTCATATCGATGTGTTGCATATTCTCACGTGCATTCTGACGGATGCGCTGTATATCAGCATCGGTCAACACGCCGGAAGTTTTCTCCTGCGCCTCTCTCACAGCCTGCGTCTCGATAGTGATGCGCTGCTGTTCATAAGCATCAGCCAGCAGTTCGGAGTTTTTCATCTGAGCAGCAATATTCAGGAACTTCTTGAATATATCACCCTCCTGCTTCAGCAAGACGGTAGCCAAACTCTGCTCAATTAGAAGAGTCTTGCCTTTTACCTGCCAGTAAATCAATCCAGCCTTCTCCCACTTCTTGATCGTAGCAATTACGCTGGTCAGATCACTCAGTTGCTTGAGGGCTTTCTTCGCTTTATGTCTCTTAAATGGATTCCACATTGTTTATATCTTGTTTTTAAAATGAATACTCAGTTAAGAAAAGCGCCCTATTCTCACGAACCAGGGAGGTGCAGGAGACATGGTTAGACCCTGCATTGCTTTTTACCTTACACGAACTTTATTACCTTGTTATGCAGCCTTTCGCTAAAGGCTTATTTCTCAAAATTTCACCTAAAAAAAGATGAACACTTTAGAGTTTAGAAACCGTATTTTGATCTATTCTGAAAACATGAAGATGCTTCTTTAATGGGTGATGAACCTGGTACCATCTACTTCCAGTACCAGAATATCGTTCACTACCCTGATTTCTCCGCTCTTGACGAACTGCACCTTTCTTTGGTGGCGCATAATATCCACCTTCAGACAGACGCATTCGCCCTCATCTACGTGTCCGGTCTTGGTGAGGAATTTGATGTAGAACGGCTTGCGCTCTACTTTCCTCGCTGTCTGCGGATGCACATAGCCAGTAACCTGCTGTCCGCTGCGTGGGTCTATCCATTGCCACTTTTCGCAGAACTGGCGGAGGTTCTGATAAGACTGATGATATTTTGCCATAACAACACTTTATTTATCGGTTTATAAATGCCTACATCATTCCACCGAAATCGTGATAGTCACGATTACTTTCCTGCTCCTTGTCTTCCGGATAAGGCGGCAAGTTCGCATGCAGAAATCGGTCGAGGATCATACTCTTTACCTCCAGCTTGCTCTGGGCTACCCGCTGCCGGTGTCGCAATATATCAGGCAAACAGATATTTCGCAGCGGGTTCGACCAGTCGGAGGCATTGCTGCAAGCCGAATAGTCAGGATAGAGGACCATCGTATAATGCGACAGTTTGCCGTTTTGGGCATCGAGCATCGGACCTGCCAGGGTGAAAGCCTTCTCCTCATTGTAGAGAACCAGGTGCGAGGTCTGAGTGCTTACGTCCTTGTGGCTGGTATATAAGATGCGGTCCTTATACTCCTGCAGATGAACATCTATCCAGTCTTCCACATTCTTGTCGGTGGAGAGTACCAGGTGGGTAATCCAGTTCCGCTCGAAACAGGTGCGTAGATACTGGACCATATATCCGGTGGCAGATGTTCTGCTTACGGTCATCGCCAGTACCATCACGCAGAAATGGTTCTTCACTGTGCGGTTAGGTGTCGTATCAGCCAAATATCCGATGGCGTGGAAGAATTTATCCAGCAGCACATCGCCATGGGTGTAGAAGGTCAATGCTCGCCGTGGAGCCTGCATCACTGCCTTGGGCAGCTTTTTATCTACACAGCATGGAGGTATAAAGAGCAAAGTATCATCCATAATCTAATCAGTTTTTTCTGAGAATATATTATTCGTTCAAAATCATCGGCATGAGCAGGGTCAATGCTCGTGGTGAAGACTCGTTGGCGGTGATAACTCCTGCACGACTTGGATCGCCCAGGTGCAGGGTAACGGTATCATCTGGGATAGGTGCCAGGACATCGAGCAGACTGCTTGCCTTGAAACCGATGCGATGACCTTCCGGACAACTGCCGTCGGTGATGAGCACCTGGTCGTTGGCCGACATGTTGAAGTCTAAGTCCTGGGCGGAAATATCGAGGAACATTCCGTCCTTCTTCAGAACAACCATATTACTGCTCTCACTGGAGAAGAGTGCCACACGCTTCACCACGCTTGCCAACTCCCGCTTATCTACTGTAACCTTATAAGGGTTGTTGCGAGGAATCACGGAGTTATAGTTAGGGTACTGGCCCTCTGCCTTCTTGCAGACGAAGGTAATATCATCTCCTGATGTGAAGCGTACCACCTTATCGTTTGCCTCAATATCAATATCCTCGCAGTCGTCGAAAACGGAAAGGGTCTTGAAGAAGGAGCTATATACGAGAATCTTTCCCGGTATTCCGCTACGGAAGAAGTTGCTGCCTCCCGTTTCGGGATTGTTGGTATGGATCAGTTTAATGAGGACGTGGCCGTTTGATGCCACAAAGATAACCTCACTTCTATCCTCGGCTACATCGATGCAGAGGCATTTCATCACTGGGCGAAGCTCGGAATCGGATACAAACTTGCCGGCATGAGAGAGCACATTGCTGAAGGTTGCCATCGGCAGGGAGATGTGAAGACTGGCATTATCGGGCTGCGCTGCACGAGGAAATGATTCTGCGCTGAAATATACCAGACTGACGTTACCCTTCTTGACGTTATCGCCATTCTGAGTGCAGTACTCGATATTCATTGAGCGATTCTTATCCTCAGAGAGGTCCATGGTGACTACGCAGTCAGCGGGGAGTGTAGAGAGGAGCGATAACAGAGACGTAATAGGGAGAACGACATTTTCCTTAAAGCTGCCTTCTACGATGCTGAGAGGGGCAGGGATGGTTAGTTCTGAATCAGTGGTAGCTGATACGAAGAAGAACTTACCGTCTTCCTTGCGCTGGGTTAAGAGCACGTTGCTCAAGATGACGATGGTTGACTTGCTATCAATACACTTCGCAGCTTTCTGCAAAGATTGACGAAGCAAGAGAGATGATTGCGCTTGTATTTTCATTTTGCTTTATTTTTTATTGTAAATTCTATTTTCTTGTTTATGGACCAGCGATAGAATCGCTGGGAACGGGGGTTAGAATGGGAGGTCGCTCTTATCTATTTCCCCTACCGTAGCTGTTGCATTGCTGCTATCACCGCCGTTCGGGATAGCTTGCCTTCTGCCCTGCTTGCGGGAGGTGAATGCCTTCCAGCGTTCTTCCTCTTCTGGGGTGAGGGAAACGATGTTTCCATCATCATCACGATAAGGTAATGGGTCGGGACCCTCTACATATTCTCTCGCTATCCGCTTTAACTCGTCATAGCTTTCAGGAATATGATCCTTGCCGCTGCGGAAGAAGAAATAGACGTGCTTACTTGTCTTCACCCTGCGGATGAGTTTCGGCTCTACACTATCATCATTCTCCCACTCTCTGCCTACGAAGTATTCCTCCGTTATCCAGGCTCGGAGCTTGAAGCAGCCATGACGCTTATTGTCCTCACCTATCAGGAGATTATCAGGATTGCAGATAATATTCATATTCTTGCAATACTTCTTGATTTTCTTCTTGAAGGTGGCTCGGCTATACTCCTTACTCTTACCCTCACTGGCATCAGCCCAATCTCGCATAAACTCATTAAACATTTCGTCTGCACAGATAGGTGCTGAATAGACCTCGTTACGACTGAAGAACCACTCAAAGTAGTTCACCGTATTCTCGGTCAGCTCTCTTACCATCAGTCTTCGCTGAACGTTCTTCTGAGGAGCAATAACGAAGGTATGATAGCGCATGATAAACTGAACGGCTAAGGCACAGATGTATATCGCCTGATTACGGTCTCGCTCATTCAACTTCTCTGGGTCTGTGACGAGATTTTTCATCACTTCTTTAGGAGAGCGTGCTACCTTATGCTGCATCGGGTTGTCTCGGCAAAATCTGTCGGATAATGATACCAGGGGGAAACGTCCGATAGTACTCTCATCGTCATCACTCAACTGCGAGTTACTGGTAATCACGTTTAATGGTGAGTCTTCCAGCTTGAAGACGATAGGGTCGCCGAACTTTCGTTCTACCTTGGCACCCTCCGTTACCTTATTATAAAAGTACTTCATCGGGAACCCAGAAGGTTTATCTTCCCAATGCACTACCCTAAATTTGCCGGGATTTGTCAGCAAATCGGAAAGGGCGAATTTTGCATCGGCTATCGTAGTGAAGTCTTTCATATCGACACGCAATACATTCACTGCTGAACCTACCACAAGTTTCACCATAAGTGATTTTCCCGAACCGCCACTAGCCTGTTTTTCATCCTCTACTTGGTCTTCGAGAAGATAAGGACAGACACTCTGCATATCAGCCCATGATCGGTAGCAGACTCTTCCTAAACAGGAAATCATGTTAGCGAAATGGGAATTTACATCAGCTACGGCATCAGCTGGCATCGGCTCTTTTTTACGAAGGCAATCCTGCTCCAGTCGCCACTGCATATTGCAGCAGCCTCGTATCACTCTCAGTATTGGCCAAAGTTCTTTCTCCTGCTTTCCTTGCCAATCTACTTGCCAGCGGAAGGTCTGTGCCCAGTCTTTAAGCGCTGCTTTCTTCTGGTCGATCTCCTCTCTTGTAAAGACTGATGAACCGTCCTCATTAACCTGCGCTTCCTCTTGGGCGATGGCTGCTACCTTATCCCTATATTCCTGGCTCTCGCTGATTACGAAAGGAGGATTGAATACCCTCATCGTGAAATCATACGGTTTCTTTGCCAGGGCTGGGATAAAGAAATTCAGCTTCTCGTAACTGACTGGCGTGATGGCTTCGGGCGTAATCTTTAACGCTACATTACGGAAGAAGAAATATTCCGTATGCGCATCGAAACTCTCGGTGAAGTCTATCACCATGCTCTGCAAACCTCCAGCCGATTTTTCGCTGAAATTCTTATCTATCAGGTTGGCGCAGTCTGACATCATCTTGCGCTCCTTGTCATTGTACCGCCAACTCTGTTCGGTGAACTGCAGAAGTTGAACCTTTGTTGCCTGGATGATACTCTTCTGGTCGATATATTCCACAAAACATCTATCCAGGTGGATATACTGACCTACAAGGTCGGCACTCTCAGGGTCTATCATTCTGTAATAACCGTGACAGGTCATAAAGAGCCACACCTTGGTAGGCGATACCTTGCAGGTAGGCGGTTTAAGTTTGCCGCTTCTCGGATCACGAGGATATTCTATCTCGAATGGGTCCGTGTTGTTGGCTCCTCGCAGTCTCGAATATAGCGGCAACCTTATATCGTGGTCGAACTTGAAGTTGTCGGCATCATCCATGTGGTAACACATCAGATAATCTCTCACGCTTCTTGGAGAGCAACCGTACAACCAGTTCCACCTTTGATTATATCTGCTTCTGAAGCCGTCGGGCAGCGTGGCATAACAAATATCGCAATACTTGGTTGCGATGGCTCCACAATCCCTTTGGCTGGCGATGTCATTAGGGTAAATCATAATGACCCTTTCGGCAAATCGCTTCATTTTCTGATACTGCACGGCGTTGAAATCCAGTTTCTCTTGTCTCCACTGCCCACGCTCGATATACCAGAAGTTTCTTCTGCCTAGCGAGAAGGCTACGTGGTACCAGCAGTATTTCTGAAAATGCTTATCCTGCGCCTTATCCTGACGCAGGGAACGCATGGCATAATAAATGCTCAATGCGTCTTCGGGTGTTCTACAGAACACGATGTTCTGAGCCTTGATGTCGCCCACTTCTATGGGTTCCTCTTCACTATGATAAGTACCTTTCGGCGCTCCTTCCTTCGTTTCATTCTCCACCCATATCTCCTTAGTCTCTGTATAAGGCTCATCGGGTTGCAGCTTTTCTATTGCCGAGTGAACGGCAGTAGAGTTGTTACTCCGATGGTCCATCGCATAGGTGAAAACCTTATCACCCATCAGCCACTTACTCACCTTTCTCACGCTGTGATCCTCGCAGGTGGAGAAGACTATCGGGTCTTGCTGCATGGCTGGACGGAAGAAACATCCGCAGCTCCCTTGCGGAGCTATTACGTCTGTAGCGAAGCAGACGAATAGCGGGTTCCAGGGTGTTCCATAAATCACTTCGCTTACCAGTTGCCCGTTTCTCACCACATTAGGCAGCGTTACCTGGTCCACGGCATAGATGCGGAAATCTTCATTCAGCATTCTTGTGTTGAAGTCCTTACCGAAGCCGTACTGCGGAATGCCTTTAACAGATGTGACTTCGCACCCCATGGCTGCAAGCTCCTGGGGGTTGAAATCAGTTTTTGGCATAAATGAGAAAGTTTCTATCGTCTGTGCGGCAATAGTTCGATAGTCCATCTTAGCAAAGAGCATAGGCCATTTGGCTCTCGTCTTCTCGTTGTCGCCATATACCCTCACGATGAGGTCATGGCACAGACGCAGCAGACTGACTCCGTGCATCGGAAGTTTGCGCATGGCAGCATAGAGTTCCAAGGCTCCGTAGCCATACTTGCCGGTCTTGGTACACATCCAGCGCAGGGCACCATGCTCTGCCTTGGAATTGTCTTCCACCCCTACACCGTTATACATGCCGCCCCGCTCATTATTATATATAATGAGGTGAGGAGTCTGCTTTGCTTTGCCCTGCTCGCCATCGTCTGCCTCTTCCTTCTGGCAGAACGGACAGAAACAGGCTGTCTGTCCCTCAATGCGCTGCTCATCGGCAGGTTTTACGAGGAAAGCCATGTCGAGATTAGCTAGCTGGTTAAGTATAGGATGGAATAACATATCTTATATAAAGAGTATTTATAGAGTTAAAAGAGAAAGGGAAGGCACCACTCTTTACCATTGACCAGCGATGGAATCGCTGGGAACGGGGACGCGAAGGGTAGGCCAAACTTCAAGTATTTACACCTTTCCGGCTTATATTCGGGGCGAGCGGTCGGAGCATTTGTAAATCTGTGGTACCCGTCCGCTGAATATTCCTTAACGCCAAGACGCAGAGGTGAAGCGGTCCCCGCGTCTTTCCAGCACCCGCAAAGATGCAGTGTACAACGTAGTCGTGGAGCATTGCTGCTTCCACTACCCTTGCATAAGAGTGTTCCGAGGTTGCCTCCCCTATTCTCTTTATATCAATATTTTCAAAGAAAGAAGACCTTTCGGGCGACACGCCAAGTTTTTGAAGATGCCGCAACTACCGTCCGATGGGGGTTTCTCAGGCTTTTTAATCAGACTATCCCTTTCTTCTTGATGTTGCGGGTATGAGATATGCGATGAATGTTTCCAAGTCCATCTATCGCCCGTCCGGTCTTCCTGCCATTTTAACCGATGGCTCGGTTGTCTAATAAAATAAAGTCGGAATCGAAGTGTATATCGTACCGAAGTTGCATGATGTCATGCAGAATATCTTTTATTTCTTCATATCTTCACGTTTTATAAATTCAAGAATGTTTCCAGGCGATAATGCCTTATCTTGCAGTTGCAGATGGTTTCCATACGGTGTACAATCATCTGCGAGAGACTTTCCATCGTGAGGAAATCGGTATCAAGACCGATAATCTGCACCTCCTGCCTCCAATAGATTTTGCCGTTCTTGCGGCGGCAACTGTGCGAAGGCGTGATAATCATATCTTCCACGCTGCCCGTCATCATCCTGCAGAGATACTCACAGGTATCTTTCAGCAGAGCAAAAGGCGCATAGAAGAGAAGCGTCGGAATTTCATCCCTCAGTCCGCTCATCGTCTCGGTATAGGCGAAGCGATGCAGCATTCTGTATCGGGATAGGTTCCTATGCCTCTGCTGTATGCCAGTCCGGTTGGGGATATAGGGCAAATCAAATAGTCTTGGCATAGACTTCTCTTATCTTCGTCATCATCTGCCAGGTGGAGTAGATACTTCGCTTGCAATCGAAGATTGGATCATGTGCAGCACCTTCATCGGCGATGTCCTTATAGTCCGTAGTCAGGGCATAAGCCTTGTCTAGGTCGAAACGTTCCTCGTTTGGCTCGGCTGCATCCCAGATGATTCTCGCAAGTTCAAGATAGAACGTGCGATGGTCTCTCAACTGGGTATGCTTAATCTGGAACTTGATGCCCAGCTTGTAACAGATATATCTCAGGATAGCCGGATCGAAGTCGGTACCCTGTGCCCAAAGGCAGAGGTCTTCATCACCGAGTTTCTTCTTGATATATTCTATCCATCCGAAGAGGTCGTTCACTACCACATCAATAGGCTGGCAAGGCGACTCGTCGCTATCGCTATCGAGCAAGGCGGCTTTTGCCTCGTCACTCTGTTTTGCCCACCAGTCTGCCGTGCTCTGGTCGAAGGTGAACCCATTCAGGAACATGCTTCGCAGGTCAACGTGGGCAGAAAATGTGGAATTTCTCAAAACGCCGTCTCCTTCATCGAAGAAAGGCGACTCTTTACCGTAGCGCTTCCACGCCACCGCGCCGATACTCATTACGGCTGCGGTGGGAGAAAGCGAACAGGTTTCCAAATCAACAGTTACATCTATCATTTGTAGTTATGAATGCTAATAAGTGCCTTGATGCCCTGCTGCTCCCATGGCTTCCAATCATCAGTGGTGAAACGCTTAATGATGGTGGTGCGGCTCATACCTCGCTCCTCCATAAAGGCGAAGAACTTCATGCAGAGTCCATTGTTCGCCTTCTTTAAGCAGGTATAGAACACACCCGGTTCGTCGCTCTTGGCAAGTTCTGCCAGATAGCCCTTCTTGCCTATCTCGTTGCCCAGTGCATCGGTTTCTACGTATTCAGTCAATAGCTTACCTACTTCTGGTATAGCTAAGAACTGTTTTTTGCAGTCGTAAACGCCTTGGATCTCCCAGGCATCAAAACCTTTCTGGAAAAATCTGAGATAGAAAGTAGAAGTAGTGAATCCCTTAGTCGATAAAAACTCAGCTAAGTTCTTCTTTTCCTCCACTGAGATGTCGTTTACCTCCAGTGGAGAATTTTTTCTACATATTTTTTCTAAGATTTCCTTTGTCATCTCAATTTTATTTCTTAATTTTGGTGCAAATTTAAAGAATAAAATCAAAACTACCAAATGTTACCTATATTTTCTTTCAGAAATTAGGGGAATTTAACATAGGTAAGATATATTAATTGATTTTCAGATGAGCAGATTAGAGTTTATTCACCTTTTAAATATACTTGAGATATGAAGTACTTTTATAACTACAGCTTCCTTGACAAATGGATGGAAGCCAACAGAAAAATCACCAATAAGCAAATTATGAAGGCTATGGGTACCACAAGCAATGCGTGCCTGGATAGTTGGGTAAGAATGAAGTCGCCACTGCCTACCATCGCCCTGCTGCGCTTCTGCAATGCGTTTCACGTTCCGCTCTCGGCTTTTATTGTGGATGCGGATGCTCAGACGGGAGAGAACGATGAGGGCATAGAGCACGTGCTGCCTGGTATTGATGATCAGTTTGAGCCAGATGGCGGATATATAGATAATGACGAGAAGCGCAAACTGGGTACGCGTGTCCTGGGCAATCCGCTCGATGTGGAGAGAGTGAAATCGGTGGTGCCTGGGTGGACCAGCGATGGAATCGCTGGGGACGGGGGCGCAAAGGGGGCAAGGCTCGGACGCAAGGAAGAGTATAAGGGAGAGAATGCCGCTGCCCCTATGAATGAGACTGCCCCTACTCCGATTGCGGAGCCTGCTCCTGATGCTGATCCGGGCATCAGCATGGCCACCCTTAACCGCATGCTCGATATTATCGCCGAGCAGCAGAAGCAGATTGGCGATCAGCAGAAACTTATCAGTGAGCTGACTCATCGACTGAACATTCAGCAGAACGGCTTGGGTATGGTGGCGGAAGATATACACCATCGGGAGTAGTTAAACAAAAAAGCAGCCAGCTATCCATCACGGGCGGCTGACTGCAACAAAGTATAACCTTTTAAACTTTTTGAAAAAACTAGTTTACCTAAATAAAAACTAAATAAAAACTTAAATAAAAACCTTAATTATATATGAAATACTACTTTTGCTCATTGGTTGCTGCCATTCTGCGGCGAAGGAACTCCTTCTCCCCGATTACCTGGCAGTCGGCGCTTGTGCTCTCGTAAGGCACATCGGTATAGTAGAAGCCGTGATGCAGGAAGAGTGGTGGCGTTGTGGTGCCGAAGGTGAACGGAAGCTGCGCTTCCTTTCCATCCTTGCCCTTTGCCATCTTAGGCTTGAACTGCAGGATAGCGATGAGTGCCGCTTCATTTACTATAGGAAGCGCCATCATTTCCTTCTCCAGGTCGCTGTTCTCATCAGGAATGAAGAGTGATGTGCTCTGCATTCCGTCTTTGGTAGGTGTCTGAACGTTCGCCCATCCTTCCTTGTGGATGGTGTTCTTGAACTCTACCATCACTACGCCTCCGGCAAAGCCTTCGGGTGACTCGTAGTAGGTATTGGCTCCCTGCTTCTCTGCCCAGGCTCTTGCCTTCTCGCTTGCTTCACTGCATTCGGCAAGAAATGCTTTCAGCTTCTTGCCTGTCTCACTCTCCTCTGCTATCTTCAGATAGTTGTGAGGTCTGTTATCTTTACCCATAAATCCTTGTATTTTAAATCTATTATATAATTTTCGAGAAAAATTGTATTTTTAAGTATATATTTTCGGCGAAATATTGTATTTTCTGCTAGGTGGGGGGCCGCTAGGCGTTCCGGCGGATTTGAAATCCGCCGTCTAAAAAGGCTCGACATATTTCCTTGCGGATTTGAAATCCGCAGCCATAAGGCTTTTTAAATTTTCGCCTTGCAATAGATGACTGGCTCCCCGCTTTCATCGTTCCGCATTTTGAAGCCACGATAACCTAACTCCAGGAGATATAGGCTCAACGGGTCGCCAAGCGGACAGACTACTGCTTTGAAGTAACTTCGCAGTTGGTAATCGGTGTAGGTATCGCAACCTTCCGTCCAATGATCCTGCGGTTCATACTGATTGCAGAAGGCTTCTATCTTTGCCGGAATGACAAAATCATGCAGCGTCACTTCTGCCTGCTCCTCATTATCTACGAGGTCGTAATCATTTCTGTTCTTTCTTCCCTTGCCCATGGTCATCATGCTTTTTGAGAGTTGTCAGTAACAGCACCACTACTAATATCAGGAACAGGGCAAAGGCGTTCTTTCTTGCCGTTTCCTGCCAGGTTGCCTTTCTTGCCTCCATGGTGTTTTTTTCCGGCGTATCTGATAGGCTGTCGGTAGCTTCCCAGTGAGTACTCACGTTGCTGCGGGTGCGGACGGATAGGCTGTCGATGGTTTTCTGCATCTGATTGATTTCCTGCTGCTGCATCCGCAAACGTTCATCGTAGGATGACTGGTTGCTGTGGCTGCCTTTGCGGTGGGTAGTGCGGTTGATCGTCTTCTGCCTGTTGCCGGAAGAATCGGTAGTCTCGGTGATATGTTCCTGGATGTTTTCTTCATACTCGCCCGATTCCGAGGAGGTGACAGTGGTCTGTTTATCCTCGATGAGCTTCCTGGCTGCACTATCACTTGCCGCTACCTGCTTATGCACGCTATCCGTCTGCTCGGTCCTCACGCTATCCTTCACCTCCTGGTGGTTATCGCTAACCACCCGTCGAGAAGTAGTGCAAGCCGCGAGCATCATCATCGCTACTGCTATCAAGAGTAGATGAATAATCTCTTTCCTTTTCATACGTTTTCATTTATTTAATGTTTCTGGTGCAAAGGTACGAAAAGAAGGGGAAACGGGTGGGACAAAAAAAAGGTAAAAAGGAGATTTAACCTTTTTACCTTTTTACTTTTATCCGCGGTAGAACACCGGAGCGAAAGACCCTTTGCAATCGAAGAACTCCTTTGCCTTGTCTTCAATACCAAGATTTCTGATCATCTCGAAATCATCATCACTGCACTCCACGCAGAACCTATCATTCTTCATGCCGACGAAGGAAATGCGGGAAATCAGTGATTTCTCAGCATCGCCTATAACGAGCTTGCAGAATGCCTTCCACTTGTCGCTGCCCTCGCCTACCTCGGTCTTGATCTTGGTGGAAGCAGGATGCACGTTAGCAAACAAATCAAGCTGCTGTGGCTGTGCCTTATCCTTTGACTGAATAGAAGGTTTTCCTGTCCAATGCTCGAGCAGATGAAAAACGAAATCCTCACTCGTTCCGTTCCAACGGTGCGGCTGTTCTACCATTTTCGGAACATCTTTATAAGCAAATTCTTTAAATTCGTTCCACCTTTCTTCAGGAATGCCGGAAAGAATGGCGCTTAATCTCGCCTTATCAAGTGTAGGGTAAGAAGCAAGTAAAGTACTGGCTAACTTTTTCTCAGAGTTCTCTCTATACTTTGCAGTGCTCTTCTTCTCTGAGCCGACTTTCTTAAATTCCAGAAAGGATGGCTCGCCAATCTTCTTTCCTACCGGACGGATTTCCTTCATTTCAAAATAAAAATCAATCTGTCCTGCCTCATATACACGTTTAATGTCGCTCAATGCCGTGTCTATCACACGAGCTTTAAAACGGCTATAATGAGGATATTGCATTTTCACGATATTACCTTCAAAATCCCTCACTATCATGCCCAGATAGTCACGAATCTCTTCTACTGATACTTTCGCGCTTGCATTCTTAAAGTTCAGCATTTTATGACGGATAAAGTAATACATCAAAGGCATCTTATCTACCCTGCCTATGCGAGCAATATCTACCGGATGGGTTACATACCCCAGGTTCATGTTGAACATATCATCGATAGCCTCTGGATTCAAAGAGATTTCCACATAACCGCGTACTCGGTCAACGAATACATCAGTCAAATCCTCGTCATCCTTTAATAGGCGTTTCTTCACTACGGTACCATGATCAGTAACAGGAATACTGATACCCCGAAACAATGGCATAATATTCATCACTGGCCTGCCCTCTTCGTCATACCCAGGTCGTTCTACTTTAACATTGAGAATACCTTCCAAGGCTAGCCGCACACGGCTGTAAACAGTAGAAGATATTCCGAGTTCGGATAACCTGATACGGACAGGAGGTACATTCTCCTTCTCGTAGGGGTGCATCAGCGGCTTTGGGTCATCTTTGGAAGCCAACAACTGAGGGTCCTTGTAGAATTTCTCAATATACTTCTGAAGATGTGCAGACACCCTTACCATTACGTTCTGCTGGAGTAACGTCAAACCGCTCTGAGTCTTCGTATAGGCAAAGGGCGTATTGATATATCGCTTGTCTATTTGCTTATTTTCGTCCATAATCGTACCTTATTATATTATATCACTACATTTGTGGCTAGCTTTCACTACATTTATGGCTAGCTTTCACTACATTTATGGCTAACTTTCACTACATTTATGGCTAACTTTGATATTCAACTTATTGATAATCAGTAAATTAACTGTCTCGTAATATAGAATATTAAATATAGAATCTTTGATATATATAAAGATGAACTCTTATATATAATATGTTCCATCTTCTATATTCTATATTCCGCAAGCGCTAACTCGCTAAACTTCAAAGAGTTAAGTTTTAAACTTAGCCACATTTGTAGTGAAACTTAGCCACATTTGTAGTGAAACTTAGCCATAAATGTAGTGAAACTTAGCCATAAATGTAGTGAGTTGGTTCAAAGAACTATACCCTTCGGTACTATTTCGGTACCTCGTCAAGGTAAAAGACTTTAGTAAGATTTTACCTTCTTGCAGGCAATAGTTCGTACCGAAAACTATACCCCTCGGTACTATTTCGGTACCTCGCCGAGGTAAAAGACTTTAGTAAGATTTTACCTCAAATCTGACTTTTCGTTTACCACAATCTGACTTTTCGTTTACCTACATCACTCTATTTCGCTCCACAAACTCATGTATCGCCTGTAAAGCCAATTCCTTGAGAGTCTTCTTCTCAATCTTTTTCAACATCATCAACTGGAAGTAATCTTCCATCGGAACGTTAACAACGATACCGTTGGTCGCACTCTTATCTCTTATAGCCGCCAAAGCCTTGTTAGTGACTGGGGGAGTATCCGCTGGCTCGGGGCTTTCCTGAGTCTGCTGTGGCTCATCCTTTGGCTGTGCTGGCGCTTCCGGCTTTTTCTCCTTCACCTGCTCTTCCTTCACTTCGGGCTTCTCCTCCTTCACCTGCTCTTCTTTCACTTCGGGCTTCTCCTCCTTCGTCTGCTCTTCCTGTACTTCGGGTTTACGATCCTCAACCTGCGGCTGAGACTCTTCCGGTTTCTGTTCCTTCACCTGCTCCTTCTCCTCAGTTTGCTCTTCTTGCTGCTGATGGGTATCAGGCATAACAGGAACTAAAGGGGTACAGCCCTGCTCTTTATCATCACGGATAGACTCTGCGGTCTTCTGTACTTTCGTTTTTCCAAATTGAAATTTCGACATAACTCTTTCTAAATCTATAAATCCATAAAACCAGTAATAAATTCCATCTACCTATAACGAGCCTATTGCTCGCTATAGGTATCAATAATCTCCTTGGCAAACGCTGCGTAGCTTTGCGCTGCATCGCATTCAGGAGCATAGGTAAAGATGTCCTGAATCATCGCCTGGGCTTCCACTATCTTGGTACGGCGAGGAATTTCTGTCTTGAATACATAATCGCCATACTCATCATCCACATGCTTCGAGAACTCCACGCTTGCTTTAGTACGCTTATCCACCATCACCTTGAGCAAGCCGCGCAAGTCGAGATTTGGATTGATTTCTGCCTTCACTTCTTCTGCCCATTTAATCACACTCGACGAACCGAAGGTAGGCAAGGCTTCCAACTGCATAGGGATGATGATGCCCGTAGCTACCGCCATCGCATTCTTGGTAACGAGATTCATAGCCGGTGGGCAGTCAATGATGATGTAGTCGAAGGCATCAATTACACTCTGCTCGCCCCCTTGATCTTCTGGAAGAGATACAGGCAAGCCGAATATCTTAACCAATACCTTCAGCGGATTCAGCTCTCTCAACAGGAAAGGTTCTACGTTCAGCATATCCTCCGATGATGGTGCGATATAGAGATTGCCGCCGTAGTCCTGATCGCCTACACTCACCTGATACACCGGGAGAGAAGTTTTGTTGACCAAAGCCTCGTACATAGTACCGTGCTTGTCGGTGCGATCACGCCAGCCGCAAAGCAAGGACACGTTAGCAACCTGGGCATCCAGGTCAACAATCAACACACGAGAACCATTCTCTTTAATAAGACCACATGCCAAATTGTGTGCAGTGGTGCTCTTTCCTACTCCGCCCTTGTCATTCACAATAGCAAGGACCTCCTTTAATTTTTCTGCCATAGCCTATTCGATATTTTAAATTCTTAAATCTAGTGCAAAATTAATAAATATATCTCATACTACCAAACTTTTTATTCTAAAAAACAAACTTAGGTACGTATTTTAATATTTATTTATATATCTACATATCAATCTACCTATTTATCTACTTATTAACCTACTTATCAATCTATCTATTTACATATATAAGAATGTACATAGATAAATATATAGGTAAGTAAGAAAGAATATAGCTAGATATATAAATAGATAAAAACATAAATACCTAAATAGAAACGTACAAAAGTACGAACGTATATACGAAAGTACGAAAATACTTTTTGTTGCCGTTGCCGTTCCAAGGGATTTGCAATCCTGACTACCTTATTATGTATAGAAATCGCCTGGATATTTCAATCAATACCCAGGCGATCATCCTGTTTTATCTTCTCACTTATCTACTCATTTATCTTCTCAAATGCGGCGGATTGCAAATCCTGTTTACGACAGTTGCTATTTTTGCAACCGTCAATGCGGCGGATTGCAAATCCACCGAAACAATAAGGAGAGACGTACTAATGTATTAAAGTACTAAAGTACTAACGTAGGAACATACCTAAGTACTTTTATATCTCGTAGTCATTCCCCTCACTATTCCAGGCATCCTCTACCGTTACGCTCACCCCCTTCTGGTGATGATAGAAACTGCCGGAGATGGTGGTAATCTTATTACGCTCCAGCTTTACGCCAGGTACCAATATATCAGCATACGGCTTATCGCTACCTTTTCTGCCCACTAGGAAGGAAACATCAGACGTATATCCTTCTGCGGGTACCAGCACGTAATAGGCGATACTTTTATTCTGCTTGCCCGCATTCACGGAAGCGTCATAGACTCTCTGATTTTTCGCTGCCTCAGTAACATCAAAGGTCTGCCACGCAAAAGCCTTGTATTCATCCAGACTGGTAGTAATATCCCCGGCATCATCAGGATATACATCTGTAGGCGCTACCACAAGCTGCGCCACGATTCTATCCAGCTCAATGCTTGCCGACTGCTTGCCCACTCCCACCGTAATATCCTGCACGGCTCCGAACGTATCGGAAGTCTTAGTGGATGTCAGTACTGCCGGAAGACTCTCGCCAACTGCCGTGAGCACATTATCGCTCACAGCCCAATCTGTACCCTTGGCATCCAGCAGGGTAGGGGAGGTGCTTCTGGTGGCAATCACCTTCAGGGTATGCTCGCCATAATCGAGGGTCAGATCCGGCTCGGCAAAGTCCTCGGTATCGCTCGTCTGGTGGAGCACCTGCAGCAGGGCACCCGTCTCCTTGTCGTAGTCGAAAATGTAGAGATCAGTAAGCGCCTTGCCTTCTGCGGTGAGGGCTGCACGGGTAAGGGTAGAAGATGAAGATGCCTTGCGGCTCTGCATCGTAGAGGAAGAAACGGAAAGGGTAGGGGAGATGGATAGCTTCACGTGGCCCTTTGCTTTTACCGCAGTCTGCTGGCTGTCATTGGTGTTTAACACTCCATCGCTCTGGGCGCAAGAGCTGAAGCCCGCACCCGCTGCCATCATCAGTAAGGTGGTGGCAAATAAAAACATTCTAGTTTTCATAAGCCAAAAATTTAAAAGGTTTGAGTTTATAATTTTGTCACATCGGCGAAAACCCAGTGAAGTTTTGCCGATGCTATAACGTAGCGATAATTACTCCATCAGGTTAGGGTCCAGGTCGAACCGACTGGCAACCTCCAGTTTTGCATCCTGGGAAGCCTTGATTTGGACATCACGACTCTTGTAGTCATTCCACCACTTTCCTAGGGTATCCTTAACGCGCCTACGCAGATTCATCAGGTATTTCTCCTCGTCAGCGTAAACGAATTTATTGTAATCCATTACCATACTTTTGCCGAGATCAGACTCACCGAAAAAGGTCCGCTTGTCGAAGTATATCTCAACATCTACCAGCGTATCACGATAACAACTATACTCATACAGGTACTGGACAAGAACATCGTTTATACGGACTGGGTATTTGTCATGCTGTGGCTTCGCTCTCACGCAGTCAGGATTTCTCATATCAAAGAAATTCTTACGGAGATTTGCAAATACTTCGTCCGAATCCTTCATCTTGATATTCATATTATAGATAGGTTCGAATCCCTCCTGACGGATGAAATGCACTTCTAGGGTCTGCTTCATACTCGCAACATCCACCGTCACGTCAAAGTCTGCCAAGTAAGAGAATACCAAGTCTATATTGCCTGTATTGAAGGCAAACACCTCATTCAGTCGGGAGATAGGAATGGTTTCGCCGCGTCTTCCGATGATGGATTCTGTCGGTAAGTCGCCATACGGTTCATCCAGCATTCCGTTGCCGTTGATAAATCTGAACTCGCTACCTCGTTCTCCCTGTATATAAGCCATACCATAACGTTCATTTAAATAGCCGGTCATATCCAGGTAAATTACGTGGTCATCGCAAGGGATAGCCCACAAAACATTTTCATCTTCTTCCATATTACTAAGTTTTTAAAGTTTCTATAATTGATAACGTGCGGGATGCAGGGATATTGTATCCCGCACGATATTTTTTCTACTTGAATGCTCCAGCCAGAAGTGGCAGGAAGAATACTGCTACACCGATGGTAGAGAAGAGCAGCACTGCTACACCTACGAAGGCGAGGGCTACAAGGGAATAAGTAATTGCTTTCTTCATAATGCTATAATCTTTAAATGTATTAAAATTGAAGTTTTCTATTCCATATCGCTAAGTACCCAGTTCTGCATCATGCCTGCAATATCGTTTGCAGCCAGGAGCCAAATCAGATTGATGAGCACACCCACATAAGGCTCTTGTTCTCCCCTCGACTTGGTTTCGAGTTTATGCGAGTTAAACCAATCTACGACCGGCTGCATCGCAATGATGCAAGGTTGCAGGGTACCGCATTCGTTGGTAATATCCGTAATAGTTTCCTGGCGAATCTGCATTTCATTCCAATTCAGATCATTTGCGAGCTTCTTACAAACAAGCACTTTGATTTCTTCTTTATTCATAGTCTTGAGAATTTTAAAATTGAAGTTTATAATTTTGTCGCAGCATCAGTGAAGTTTCACCGATGCTATAACGAAGGGCTTTCCTGAGCCTTTAAGGTCGCAGCCTCGATAGCGCGTACAATATCCGTGATATATCGGCTGCCTCCATGCTTTCTGATCCAATCGTGCACATCATCGGGCACCACGTATTTGCGAGCCTTGCCCTCTGCTGCAGGTCTGCCTTTCTTATTTGATGTTTTGTTATTCTCCATATCTTTTCCGCTTCGCCGTGATGCGGTAGGGCTGAATGATTATATTACTTTTTCTTCTTTAGCCAGGGAAAGAACCAAGAACCTTCCAAATATTGTTGCGCCCTGATAATGGCATACTCCCTGGTATGTATGCGCAAATCGGACGGAATCTTCTCTATTATCTTCCCTTCTAATTCGTGGTCATAATTCACCCCGCACTCTTTCAGAAGCTCATAAAGAGGATCATCGAAGAATGAAGCAAATATATGCTCCTGAGTGTCGAGATTCAGAAACTCGAACGAGCAGAAGGGATAATCTAGGAAGGCGTGCAATATCTTAAATTTTTCTTTCTCCATACTATAATATTTTTATTTATTTTCGTTCTCTATCTGCTCCAGCTTCATATATACCAGCGCATTCTTGTCGTAATACTGGCGAGGGGCGGCGCAGGAATAATACTGGTTCTCACCTTCCTTGATACATAGCGCTGCATCTACGATACGTTTGCCGAAGCTTTTCAGGGCGTGAGTCTTGCCGATGATGGTGATACCAGACTGGTACACCTTACGAACCTCGACAGCAAAACGATGCAGGGCAGCCTTTGTATCCTTCTCCTCCTTCGTAACCTTCTCCAATACGTTCAGATGATCAGCAGGACGGGGATTTCTGCGCAGCTCGACAACACCCTTCTTCTTGTAATTAATGCAGACGGAATACTCGCCGGGCTTCAATTTATCCAGGTGAGCCTCCAGCAAGTCGTAACGCTGAAGCACATCACGAGGGGTGATGCTGATACTATCTTTCGTGGCGGAAGATGATGCCTGATTTTTAACATTCTCCATAAAAATCCGCTTCGCCGTGCTGCGGTAGGGCTGAAATATCTTAATTAATATTAATAATTCGGGTGAAATGATACGCCGTATTGTTTTATTTCTTAAATTTGCACTCGTCTTCGGAAGGCTTTTAATCGTACCTTTATGGATATTGATTTAATCGTACCTTTATGGAATAGAAAGAAACATAAAACTTCCGTTGACGGTCAGACTTTCAAAAGTCTGTGGATTCAAACGCTCTTACAGAGCCAAATTTCTACTATAGTAGATTCGAGCCAGAAGGCTCGCGGTTGCCCCGGCTTAGGTCGGGGCTTTTTCGTTTTATGCGTAAACGCCAATTTTATGAAACTCCAACGTTGTGTGGTTATCAGGATAGCTACAATCCTCAAACATAACCCAATAACCTTGCTTGTCTAGGAAGATCTGACCGATTGAGCTTACAAAGTCTTTTTGCTCGCCTGCCAATCTATTGTATATTACCTTAGTCAGGTCTTTATAAGGTTGACGTTGTTCGTCTATGATGCGGAAAGAATATATATTCTTATCTCGTCCTGTAATCGTCAGCGTGGTTATTAAACCTTCAATCGTTCCAACTCTCTTGTACGTATCACCGTATGTATCACATTTGCACTCCAAAGACTCACCATTATCAAACAATCGTCTTGCAAGAAACGTTGTTGTATTATTACAAATAATCTCCGACATAATTATTCCTCCTCTTCTTCTTCCTCATCCTCATTATCCGGATTCTGATAGTCGTCGCTGTGAGCAATCAGATCATCGAGAGCTGCCTTGAAGTTGAAATCCTTTCTCGGATAATCTGCTTCGTCATTTTCCAAATCGTCATAAAAGAAATAAGATCGCTCATCGTCAGAAGCTCGAAGGATTCCGCCTTCAGGGTCTATCCAGAAACCAAAAGAGTAGGAATCATTACCCCAGCTATAAACGTTTATCTCGTAACCCTTATAATCGAGTACAAGAAAATCAACCACTGATATAAACTTGATACTCTCGGAGTCACCGGCAACAATATAGAGACCTCCATTCTCGCCCTCTCGCAAATCGTACCAGGCTTTATCTTCGTTCTTCTTTTTCCACTCTGAAAACTCCTTCCATCCGTTTTCGTGTACCGAAAAAGACTCAAAGCGTTCACGGACAATATCCTCCAAGGTATCACTGCTTTCCAGGGCTTCACTATCAAAAAAGCCTTCACCAAACCTCGTGTATTTAACATCACAAAGAGGAATATTTACGCAGGATAATATATTATGTCCACCATCGATTGTAATTCTCATATCTGATCCGCTTAACCGTGATGCGGTAGGGCTGGAAAAGTTGTCAATAAAATACTCTGCTATATAAAGATATTATTCTTTAGAAACGGAAGCTGCTTCCGCATCGCCCTCCCAGCAAGAAAACATAATTAAATAACCTGTTTCCTCGTCTTTATATTTGGCAACCCCGTTGCGCCATTCAGGTGATGCTTTTTTCGCTCTCTCAAATGCAGCGAGGATAATATCCTCTTCGTCTGGTTCGTCATCTAAAGTAACCTCTTCGCCCAACAGCTCATAGTCCTTATTGTCGTCCACTTCAGGATTCTCGCAATATAACAAACAAGACTTCCAATTATGTCCGTCCCAGTAATTCCAAAACTTACAGTCATAGAAGCATTCGTTGTCCTCTAACCACTCTTTTGCGAAAGCACGAATTTTTTCTATTTTATTTGTCTTTTCTGCATCTGCGAGAACCTCATCGTCAGATTCCCATTCATCAATATCTATTTCATTGTCCGTGCCAAGCGCAAAACGAAGACCTTTAAATTTTTCTTCAAGTTCTGTCTCTAAGTCATTCCAACATGTACTTTCTCCGTTTTCAAGCGAATAGTCATACGTTGTTCCGTCGGCTGCGGAATCATTAATCTGATCCTCGTAAACAACGAGATAATCAGCACCATCCTCAGGGTGGTTTATATTTTTTCAATACTCTAACGTTGCTCATATCTATTGACTTAACCGTGCTGTCGAGGGCTGAAAATAATCTATAAACCAGTGAAAAATCTCCGATATTATAACGAGTAAATATCGCTACCGAGAAGACGGGGAACGATTTCGGCTTCGAGAATATCATCGTACTCCCACAAGTTGGCACCGTGTTCCTCCTTCAGCTTCGCCACTGCCGCCTTGTATGCCTCCTCGCCGTTCTCGGCATAGCCCTCAAACTCGTAACCTTTATAAGAGAAATCAAAGTTCGGAAGTGAAACGACAGCAGAGAGTCTGACGGTATAGAATCCCTTCGGCATCGCTGCCAGTTTCTTGCGGCGCTCATTCGTCTCTCGGGCAATGCGCTGCTTCACCAGGATTTCGTTGTCCTGCTTGCGCTTGCGGTCTGCTGCCTCTTTCGCTATGATAGCCTTCTCGCACTCCTCTGGAGTATCAGCAAGGGCAGGATAGCAATAGATGAAGGATGAAGGGCTACAGCCTGTAGTCTGCAATTTTCTACCCGCCTGCTCGTCCTGATAAATCTTTTTCAGAAGGGCGTGAACGTTGTAGTTAACCTCCAACTTTCTGCCGTCCGGCTCGTTCTTATCGGTCAGGCTATTGATAAACTCCTCGGCTTCTTCTGCTGAGTCAATGATTACTTTCTTGTCGAAATATACAAAAAACTTCTTCATATTGTCTGCGCTTAACCGCGATGCGCCTAGGGCTTAGTAATAATTATATCTGCTTAGTTCTCATTATCTGCTCACGCGCCCACTCCTTGGCGGTTCCTGGCTCAATATCGCCATAGCGCTCCATATCGTGCGCCTCGCTCAGGAGGTTATCGTAGGTCGTATTATTGTGACGTTTGCTTGCTGCAATGATAGCAAGGGCGTGGGTGTAATCCTTGATAGGGCGGAGAGGATTTTCACGCTCCATCTTTGCAATGAGCTTGCCGCGCTTTACGCTATAGCCTCGCTCAGACTGGCGTGAGATCATCGCTGATATTCTGTCGTTCTTATAATCTACCTTTTCCTCTGCCATCTGCTGCGCCTCCTCGAAGGTAACTGCATTCTCAGATTTTCTAACCAGTGAGCGCGCCCATGCGTCGCGAACATCTTCCCAGGTCTTCACCTTCTTCACGACCTTCTTCTTTCCGTCAAGCATTTCGACGAATGCTTTTCCGTCCTTTGCATTCAGATAATAATCGTGATAGTGATCCTGATAGCCGTAGTCATTGTAGTTATCACCGAAGGTATGATAATCTACCATCTTGGCTTCGACAAAAGCTTTCATATTACCCAGAAGTGACTTCGTACCATCGAAGACACAAACGTTTACTACGCCGTTCTTTTCGCGTGCTGATACGCTGCTTTTATGCTTCTTGTTAGCATTCTCAACAGATGAAAATTTGGAAGGAATAAATACTC
>ERZ1034723.187-NODE-187-length-36319-cov-190.028017_pt1 | contig 36319 bp, 55 predicted proteins | sample MGYA00520637_ERZ1034723 | MGnify/ENA primary metagenome ERZ1034723 (study PRJEB33766, sample SAMN09781719) | gut metagenome | biome: gut microbiome | host: Homo sapiens | place: Madagascar | study: EMG produced TPA metagenomics assembly of the PRJNA485056 data... | reverse complement strand
CAAAAATATTTACTGCCGAAGACAATTATACTGTATTCGACCTTGAAACAACAGGCTTTAATCCTGCACGTTGTAAAATCATTGAAATATCAGCTTTAAAAGTAAGAAATAACGCCGTAACAGATGTGTATTCAACTTTGATAAATCCTGAAATGCACATTCCGAGTGAAGCTACAAAAACTAATCATATAACAGATGAAATGGTAAAAAACGCACCGACCATCAAAGAAGTGTTTGATAAATTCCTCGACTTTATCGGAAATGATATTTTAATCGGGCACAATATAGATTCATTCGATTATAATATCATCTACGATCTTCATATGGAATTAAAAGGCACTCCTTTTACTAATACATATATTGATACTTTTCATCTTTCCAAAAGATGTCTCCCTGAACTGGAGAACCATCGTCTTGAAACTATGGCAGATTATTTGGGGATAAACGTTGTTGAAGCTCACAGAGCTGAAAATGACTGCTACACTACCAACTGCTTATATCAGGCTTTGAAGCCATTGATTGACCTGAATAGCTCACGTACCGTTTTAATAAAGTCTGATAGATCCCAGGACCAATATGCAGAAGTAAAAAGTACCCCATTAGCTCAAAATCCGTTTTACGGGAAAACCTGTATAGTGTATGGAGCTTTCAAAAAAATAGATACAGATAAAATCAAGAGCTTTCTTAACGCTTTGGGCGCAGAGTATATTGACTATTTTTGCTATTCTGCCGACTATCTGATACTTGGAACAGATATGCACAAAAAATATGCAAATCGCATAGCTGATGATTTGATAGACAGCATTGCAATCCGAACCAATGTGCGTGTTCTGTCCGAAAGTGATTTCATCACTTACTCCGAAGCACTTATTTCAATGAATTCGAACAGCTTAAATGTGTCTTTCTCGTATGATGTATCGGGTAAAACCGTTTGCCTTACAGGAAATTTTAAATGCGGAGAGCGTGCTGCTCTTGAAAACACCCTCATTGCAAATGGTGCCATAATCAAGGCAAATGTTATAAAAAAGTTGGATTATCTTGTAATCGGTGCGCATGGAAGTGATGACTGGAAAGATGAAAAAGGCGCTAAACGAATAAAGGCAGAAGAATACAATAACAACGGCGGTAAAATAGCAATAATTGAAGAGAGTAACTTCATCACTGAAAAGGAGTAATATCATGGATCAGCTCACTTTTGATATGAATGACGGTGAAACATTGTCAGAAAATATAATCGACACACTTGACCATATTATTGAAGAGGTGTGCAAAAAACAAGATATCGACAAAAAATACATAAAAATTTACGGCTTGAACGAACATAAAAAATCAAAAAAACAAGTACAAGATAACAGCAGTGATGAAACTGTAAAAAATGGATTAGAGAACGACTCTTCGCAAAATAAAAGCTACAGCGTTTGGATATTGGAACCCTTGATGCTTGAAGCTGAATTTAAAGAAGTTAAAAGCGACAGATGTTTCAAGCTTACTCGCATAAACAATTCTAAATCAAGCCGAATAGAAGTTGAATACCTTTATCAGCGCAAGGACTGCATAAAAAAACCGGAAGATGCAGTTGAAAGAATATACAATGTAACAACAAAAGATAAGAAAACGGGTGAAAAGTTTACCAGAAAGCTTTTATGCCATAAATTTGATGTAAACAGCACTACTCTTATTCCATATCTTACAGAGTTAATTGACTTTGCATTAAAGAATTATCAACCTTCCGACAAATTCGGCTGCTGCAGCAAATATATTGCCTGCTCCGATGCACTGAAATGTCTGCATTCAAACAACTTCTACGCCCGCTGCTGCCAGTATCGCAAGAACCTTGAGGCTGGCAGGATCTTTTACGGGAAGAATAAAAATAATGGATAAAAAAATCCCCCGAACCATACGGAACGGGGGAATCATATTTAGAAATCACGAAACATGGAGCCGCTCTTTCAGCGCCTCCTGCAGAACAGCCGAAAAGTTGATGTGCTGAGATTCAGCCATTTCATTCAGCCATGATGGAATCGTCAGAGTTTTCTTGACTGCTTTCTTCTCATAGAATTTGCGGTATTCGATAGTGTCACAGCTTATAAGCGTAACAAACTGGTTATCGCCGATAGCGATCGAGCGTGCATCTGATGCCTTTGGAATAGCTTCTCCGTTCTTTTCCATATCATAAAGGCGAAGGCAAAGCACATCATTTGCAGCGTCCATTCCGTCGATCATATCCTCGCCCTGAGTATAGCAGCTTGGAATATCGGGAAAAGAAATGCTGTAACCGCCGTCCTCTTCTTCTGTAAATACTGCGGGATAAACATATTTTGCCATAAAACATTCCTCCTGATCTGAGTATATATTAAATGATATAACCTTTACAGGGATTTATTCAATCCCTGCATCGGTTTTGATAGATTTTAGCGTTCCTTTTTTGACTTCTTCCGTTTTGTGCCGCCCGACTGGGAATTGCTTTCCTGTTTTCGGGCTGTACCATATTTCGTGACGCTTGCCGTCATGGTGGAAGTAACAGCCGTTATCTTTCAGAAGCTTTTTCAGCTCACTGTATGTCACCTTTTCATCTCCTCCTTACATTATATATTATAACACGTATTGTACGTATTGTCAAGTGTTTTTCGGAAAAAAGTTTTGAAAAATCAAAGTTTTTTTCGGGAAAACACCCGATAAGAAACCGAGCCGCTCCCTCTGTATTTTTCGGTGGGTGACGGCATTGCAGTCAACTGCAAAAGGAGGGTTAAACATGGCAAGAGCAAAGAACACCAAGCGCTCCGACGGACGATTGCAGTCAAAAGTCTATCTCGGAGACGGCAAATATAAATACGTATATGCTGACACACAGCGTGAGCTTGACCGTAAGGTGCAGGAAGTCAAGCTGAAAATCGGCAAGGGCATTGATGTATCGGCGGAACGGGATACATTTGGGGAATGGGCTGAACGCTGGCTGCGAAAGAAAAAAGGAAAAATCTCCGAGGGAAGATATCAGACATATGCAATTAGGGTAAAAAAGATGGACGATATCAGCAATATTCCAATTTCGGAACTGTCTGTATCTGACTGTCAGGATATCATTGATAAATATACCGCCGATGGGGCAGCTCATAAGACGCTAAAGGAATATAAGTCAGTAATGTCTCAGATTTGCCAATATGCTATTGTAAATCGTGTAATGGACTTTAACCCTGTTCAGGGCATCGAACTGCCCCCTGAATATATTCACGATGAGGATAAGGAACCACGAAGAGCATTGACTGAGGAAGAACAAAAGTGGATAATTGCCCCGACAAATCATCGGGCACATACGGCTGCAATGATAATGCTGTTTGCAGGTCTCCGACGTGGTGAGCTTCTTGCCCTGAACTGGACCGATATCAATATCCCCAAGCGCACGATCACCGTAAACAAAGCAGTGGCAATGGAAAAGGATATTCCCAGAATAAAGCCGTGCACAAAAACTAAGTCAGGTATGCGCACTGTGAATATTCCACCTATACTTGCAGAATACCTTAGGGATCAGCGGAGCAAAGCAAAGACAATGCTTGTCTGTCCGAACACAAAAGGCAGTCTTATGTCTGGCAGCTCCTGGCGTAAACTGTGGAACAGTTATCTTAAAGAATTGAATTTCAGATTTGGAGACTTTGACGGCATATTGATAACTGACAGCAAGGGCAGTCTTAAGGAATTTAAGAAGCCCCAAAGTCTGAATGCGCCTGAAAAAATTCCGATGGTCATTCCGCAGATAACAGCACATTGGCTGAGACATACATTTATTACAAATATGTACCTTGCAGGCGTTGATGTTATGACTGCCAAGGAACAGGCAGGACACGCAGATATTACAACAACAATGGAGATATATACTCATTTGAACGCCGAGCATAAAGAGGAGCAGATGGATAAGCTGAATGATTATTATAATAGGCTATGGGTGTCAGATGGGTGTCAAAAGTGTAATTGATGTGTCAACTATTCACGCTATTAAGGGAAAAAGTAAGCTATATGCAAATTCGTTCGGGACGAAGAGGCCGTGGGTTCGAGTCCCGTCACCTCGACCAATAAAAACAGCCCCTTAAACCGCTATAATGCGTGGTTTAAGGGGCTGTTTATTTTTAATATTTGCTTGTATGTTTTGTTCAAAACAGGGCTTTTTTGCTCACTTTTTCGCAAACATGGGTGTCAAGATGGGTGTCAAAACGGATCGGCCATCATGTTTATTTATGCTTTTTATACCTGTTAAGTATCCTCTGAGCCTTAAAAAACGTCTTGTCATCAATTATAGGCTCAAAATTTCCTTTGTAAATGTTGTCCTTATAGCTGTAATATCCACGGTATATATGGCGTGTCAATATCTGATGTATGCTTTCAGCTTTAAATTTACTGCCTCTTTTGCCTCGATACCCTCGTATATTGCACAGCTCGGCTACGGCCGACAAGCTGCCATGCTCGATATATTTCGCAAATATATACCGTACAATTTCAGCTTCTTCCCTATTTATTTTCACACTGTCATGACCGTCATTGTCATATCCCAGCGTGTGATTTGCAGTTCGTTTGCCCTGCTGTGCTCGCTCCATCATTGCCATTTTGACACGCTCGGCGGTGATCTCTCGCTCCATTTGTGCGAAAATTCCCACCATCCCCATCATTGCTCGCCCCATCGGCGTTGATGTGTCAAATGTCTCTGTCACGCTGACTATCCCAACGTTATAATTCTGACACAGTGCATTTATACTGAATAGATCTGCAACGGAACGTGTCAGTCGTGACAATGCCCAAATGATTATCAGGTCAAATTTGTTGTGCGGGATATCACACAGCATTTTAGTTGCATCAGGACGGTGGTCAATGTCCTTTCCGCTGATACCACCGTCAATATACACGGCGGTAATGTCATAGTCATGAGCGGCACAGTAAGCCTCCAGCGTATGGCGCTGGGCGTCGAGGGAATAGCCCTCGACAGCCTGTGCGACAGTGCTTACTCTGATGTACAGCGCAGCTCTCATCTGTTTTCACCGTACTTTCTGCATTCTTCTGCCTGTTCATCAGTAATGAATGTTTCTTTGCCGTCAATGTATATACGGTATTTTCCCGCCTTGCCGTATATGCTGCCGTTCCAGCTGCCTGTTATAACGTCAGGCTTGCAGGGGACGCTGGGAATGATTCCGTTGTTAGCTTTCAGTTCTTTGCTGAGCACTTTAAAAATCCCGGCTACATACTGATTATCAATCCAAAAATCGGCTTTTGACTTTGTTGTAGCCAATGCTTTGACCGCAAAACCGTGGTCGAGGTCCTTATGCGCTCTTTCGGCTTCTTCGGGGTGCTCTGACGCAACCCCCTCGGTTTCCTTAACTGCTCTATCAAACTCTGTGAAGAAATTAGCAGCAATCTTATATGCTTCACGCACCTGATTGCTTGAGCCAATCGCAATAACCAGTCCATGGTCATTGCAGAAATCTGCATTGTGCTTTGCCACCTCTTCAATGTGCTTTCTGTAGCACTCGGAGCACACACCGTACTCCTCATAATACGCAATCTTTCTTTCTCTCTCGCTGCCCTTGCCAAACAGTTCGATGGTTTCTTCATGTCCGCAGCTAAACTTAATATCATATTTCATAACCTTATCCTCCAAATAAACTTGACATCTCTCACAGTTTTGTTTATAATGGAAGAGATAGGGCAGCTGTGAGAGCGGCGTGCCTTGTCTCTTTGTGCGGTGCAGTCGTGACTTTTCCAGGGTAGCGGCTGCACTTTATTTTTCCCTCCCTTCATCTTTACTGATTATATTGTATCATATTACGTAATACATTTCAATAGGCAAAACTTACAAAGTATTACGTAATATTTTATACGTATTGCATATTGCGTAATATAAATCAAAAATGATATAATACCTTTGAGGTGATAATATGGGCACAAGGAAATATCCCAAAGGAACTGAAAAGGAAAATCAATTAAAAAGGCAAAATGAATTTATAGCAGAAAAATACGATAGATTTACATTAACATTTCCTAAAGGAAAAAAAGAAGTGTACAAAAGTTATGCAGAAGCTAACGGAGAAAGCCTTAATGGATACATTAACAGACTAATATCCGAAGATATAGGCAAAAATCAATAATACAAAAAATCTCCCGCCCTCAACCGAGAGCGGGAGAAAATTTTATCAGAACCTATTCAGTCCCTTGCGGACAATAACCGCAGGAAAATCACGATAGCAGCAGTCCATGTCAACGTTACCCTTGATGCCATAAACCTTGCCCTTCCAGCTGTACTGCCAGATGCCAACATCGTCAGCAGAGACGCACTTGGGGAAAATGTTCTCCACTCTCGCAACCCAGCAGGTGTAACGTTTGGGAATATCAGCGCTCAGCTTGTCCCTGAAAAACGTGTCATAGCTGTAAATGCCTGCCCAAGCGCCCGCAGCTTCCAGACGGCTGCAAAATGCCGATACCATGTCACAGCATACTGTTCTTGATACCTTGCCCTGCTCCTCGAAATCACCGTAAACAGGCAGCTCAAATGACTTGCCTTTCATGATTTTCAGCATGAAATCAGCTTCCCTGACCGCCTCTGCCACAGTTTTAGCATAACAGTAGTGGTATGCCCCCACCATCAGACCCGCCGCCTTTGCACCCTTGTAGTAGTCCTCAAATCGGCGGTCAACCTGCTTGGGGCTTTCAATGCCAAATCCCGTGCGGATAATAACGCCGTCAATGCCCGATGCCTTGACCTTCACGAAATCGACCTTCCCGTTGTGATGGGACAGGTCGATTATTTTCATTTTGACTTCACTCACTTGCTTTCCCCGCCTTTCGACTTCATCACGTCGATGATTTTATCAAATATCCTCTTCACAGGCTCGGGCATAATACCCATAAGCGCTGCGTTTTCGCATATTGATATCAGTTCGGACGCACAAAATGCGATAACAACAGCATTGCGTATGTAATCACACCCAAGCAGCACATCAGCGTAATGTGCGCATACCACAAGCAGTATCGTGCAGATTTTTTTGATTATGCCCTGCCAGCAGGCACGGGACGACAGCGCCCCGTTTTCCGATTTATCGGATTTGTGCCGCCACATGGCGTTTGCCAGCCCCAGTATAAAATCCGCCGCCATAAAAATAAGCAGCGTAATAATGGCATTGTCCCAGCCGCCCAGGGCTGCCGAAACAGCCCCGCCTATTGCGCCGATAATGGCGCATACATATGTTTTGATGTTCATTGACATTTTTACTCATCCTCTTTCCTAACCACAGGAATATCGAACTTTTTCAGTTCCGCTTCCAGTTCGTTAATCTCGTCTCTTACCGCCTGACGTTTGGCGTTTAATTCGGTAATGTCATACGGTGCAGGCAGCCCCATCAACGCATATTCATAGCACTTGGCGATTTTCCAATCACCAATAGGACTCGCACTGTCTGATAACTGCCAGCGGCAGTCAGCAATTTTCTGCTGGATTTCATTGTATGTATCCATTAGTTACACCTCCTCAGCCTATGCAGAAACATGGGCGTATGGCAACCGAAGCCGAAGCACTGTTGGCGCTGCGTACACCACCATCGTTCGATATAGCCGTAAAGCCGGTTCCCCAAGCGACTGATCGAAGCCAATACCAATTACGGTTACAAATATATTTTGGTGTAACCCTAAGCAGTGGAAATTGCTTATAATTTATACCTATATCGTATTTATTGCCAAACAGAACGCCACCATACGCTTCTGATTCAGACATTAAATTCACTTTTATGTCTGACCATCCCCAGCCAGATGCCTGATTTCCAGATGCACTATTGCTCAAATATTCTCGATGCGATAGCAGATGATTATTCAATTTCACATCAAAATGCGTATTATACACAGGTAATACCGATGCGAACATGAAACTACCAACATATCCGCCAGTAGTTACATTTGTACCATTCATTCGATTGGAACCGATAACCCCATCAGGCACGATTATGGCGTGATGCTGTGTAAACGGTGTATCGCCAGTATTCAGGTATGTGTCCAGTCCAGCAATACGGAATTTTGTATTGTAGGTCACTGTCTGTGTCGATTCAACCAGCGATTTTGCGCCATCATCACCGGTCTGTTCCACGAAACAGGGAACATTCTCGATGCTGCCAGACAATATAAAATAATCTCCAATATAGATATCAGAAAAACTTCCGTCGGCAATCATGGCACATATGTCATTGATATCATAGCCCTTTGCGAACAAATCATCGCCACGGAAAATGTTATTGTGGTTCTCAGCGATACTGATTATGTCAACAGTTTCACCACCCCCTTTCCCCGCCACCTTAAAACGGTTGCTGTCGCTGTACTGACCAACGACTGTGACAGTGCCATTTCCGCTTAAATACAGCATAGTGCCATTGAATTTATCGCCGCAGTTGGCGATAACAAAGCTGCTGTCCTTAGCGATGTTTACCACACCATCAGCACCAGCCACGCACTCGGCGTTAACAGTCGATACCTGTATCGCACTGCTGCTATCGTTCCTGATACCGTAGAACGGATAACGGCGGTCAAATTCCACCGTTGTCAGACCGCTGACAGCTACGGTTGTTTCCTGGGTTGTTATCATATAAATTCCTCCTTAGGTTGATTGTCTTTTCCGATACTCAGCATATACATCTTGCGCACAGATATCCATTTGGGCTATCAGTTCATCATCCATAAATCGGGTGAACCACCAATCAGTACCACCCACACCAATGGTTAAATTCCACGTGCTTTTAAATGTGTTTTCTGTCACTGTACCATCCGATGCGTAATAGGTTGTAATCCCTGCCATTGGCACCCGTATGTATTTATAAAATGATGTGGTATTTACATTTTCTGAAACAGTCATCTCAGAAAATCGGTACGTCCACATCACATTGCGCGATTTCCACACATTTACCGCTATAATGTTGCCGTCATCGTCATAAACATTCTTTGCACTGTAACCGTCCTGCGAACTATCACTAGTTGTGGGATAGCCAAGATAAAGCAGTGTATCGCCACGATAAACACCTAGAATGCAAGTAATGATTTTTCTCTCATCGCTACAATAGGTTTCATAATTATTTCCATAAATGTTGGTTTGGTATTGTCTAATCCGACTTTGCCATACCCCCTCAGGCAGCTGTACCAGTTTGGCGGTGTAGTCTCCAAACAGCGGTATAACTGCGATTGGTGTCTGCTGCTCGAATAAATCGCACATATTCAAACAGCTCTGCGGCACATCAACCGTCACAGGGCAATATCCAATATACCCCTCCGCTTTTTCTTCCTCGGAAACATTGTATGTGCCGTTTTCCGTGACGCTCAGCGGCTTGGGCTTGCCGCCACCTCCGCTTCCACCTGCCAGCGACTGTAAAATAAGCCCACCGTCTAAAATCATCCGCCCGCCTCCTTATACACCCTCGTCCAGTGTGCATTTTTGCGTTTCCCGCCGTCAATATCATACGTCACCGTGATAGTGTACGGTCCATATTCATATATCGCTTTGCCCGATGTTTCCCCGTCAATGCGCTCAAATGACAGACAAGAGTATTTACAGTATATATCCCCACCGCTGCGGAAAAGCCCATCGCCCAGAGACTTGACAGCATACTTAGCCTTAGCCACTGTTTACCGTCTCCTCTCCGTCGATCAGTACAACACCCTGATACTTGGTAAATACCATTGCACCGCTGACACCGAGCTTTAGTCGTGCATCAAGGTCACGCAGATTTCTGCCTCTCACTCCGATCTCCGAGCCTGACGGCTCAGGGTTTGATACCTCGGCAAAAATGCCGGCAGATGATATATCCGCCGTAAGAGATCCTGCACGGTATGTTCCGCTCCCCCGGAAGATGATGCGCCCGCCTGTGGGCGGTATTGACGATAGCCTGCACCGCTGACAGCTGTATGCCGTGTGGGTGTAGGCCTCTGCCCTGGAAAATATCTCACTGCACCCTGCCTGGCTTGCGATGTCGGATTCAATGTTTATGCTGTCATATTTTCGGCTCGCATCACCCGCAACATAGATGTTGCCGCTGCCGTCCACACACTTGACGCCCGTTGCCGTAAACTCGGTGCCGAGGTCAAGTGCCGTGTGCTTGTCGCTCGGGATATCTCCCGAGGTGCTTCCGTAGGGCAAAAACTGCAGGTTTTCTTCGTCGGTTATGTACCATATCCCGCACGCCGCTGTCGATATCTCGGTCAGGATATCAGCACACGTCACTCCGCTGAGCTTGCTCTTGGGGTACGTCTGCAGCCATAACGGTATCCCTCCGAAGCCTGTAAGTCCGCCTACCGTGTTGACGATAAGCTGCATTACCGTCCCTATCGGCACGTCCTCTCCCACGGAGCTGTCAAGGGAGTCATATGGAAACTCCTCGTCCGTAAACGCCATGCGGTCAAGGCAAGTTACCGTAACTATACCGTCAGACTGTGTCCTGCTGTCAATATAATACTTAGGCAGCCCCGAAACGCCCGTAAGCACCACCTCCGCCGCCCTGTACGCATTAAACGGGGCAGGTGTGGCAAATGTCAGCTGAGATGTGCATATCCCCGACGTTCCCAGCCCGTCAACAGCCTTAGTCACCGTCACACTTCCGAATTTCTCCACATTTCCGCCTGCCGCTGTAAGTACCGGGCTAAAGACCGTCGCTGAGCTTAGTCAGCGATGTCGCAGTGGCTGTAAAACTCACCGTGTACCATTTTCCGAGGCTGTTCGCCGAGATAAGCTCCGCTCCCACCCCGCTTATCTTCACCTGCCCGGAGTAATCGGGACAGGTGAGCTGTATAATTCGGGGCTGCAAAAGCTTGAGCAATGCCTCTTTGTCCGTCTCGCAGAGCTTTCCGACCTTAAAGGCGGCCGAGAAACGTGTGCCCTTGTATTCGGTAAACGTGGAAAAATCGTAATTTTCAAAATTTTCCTTTTCCTCGTTTTCCCATGACGGCGTGTATCCGTTGAGCAGGTCCCACTTGGTCGTCCCCAGTGTGATCTGATATCCGCCGTTAAAATCCTTTGACATTACTCCTGCACCTCCTATCTTGCATCAGCCAGCTTGCCCTTGCGGATAAGCTCATCAAGCGTACACTTGATAGCCTGCTTGCCGGCTACGTTTATTGTGATCTGCATATTACCGCTGTACAGATTTGTACCGCCGGAAGACACCGCCGCTGCCCCGGCCGCCTGCGCCCCCTGACTGCCTGCCGCACCCGAAGATGCGGCTACCGCCGCCGCAGTCTGACTGCTTGCGGTATAGTCCGCCGTCATGGTCCTCAGGCTCCCTGCCGATGCCATGGTCTTGTTTATGCCGTCAATATACGCCTGCGCCGTTTCAACGCCCTTTTCATAGGCGTTTTCTGGCATATCGCCGTATATCTTTTCAATGCCCTCCTTGGCCTGCTTGTCAGCCTCTGCCAGGTCGTCGGCAACCTCGCCCTTTGCAGCTTCCGACACCTCAGTGAGGTAAGCGTCAACGTCCTTGTAGTATTTCTTGCGCTGGCTTTCACCCATTTTCAGCAGTTCGGATATATAGCCCTGCCGCTCTCCGCTGTCATATGAAAGTGACATCACCTGCTCCATAAGGTCGTCCGAGATACCTGTTTTCCTGAGCTTTTCCAGGTCCTCACGATACTTTTTCAGCTCCTTGCGCTGCTTCTCAAAGTCGGACAGGATATACCGCTTGTTGCCCGATGTGTCCGTTACCGTCTCGTCAATGAGCTTGGCAGATGAGATTATCTTCTTTCTTGCCGCTTCATAGGCTTTCGTAACGTTCTCATAGCTTTTGGTTATCTTGTCCGTTATTTCCTTTGAAGCTTTCTCCCAGACGGTCATGTTTTCCTTGCGTATCTTCCTGTCATAGTCAGCTATCTTGTCGGACGCATATTTGGAAATGTCTATCTCCTTTTGGGCAAGGTCGGCAGTCATTTCCTCATACTTCTTGTTAAATTCTTCCCGTGTTATCTCCTCATCAGTGAGCTGCTTCAGAAGGTCGTCAAAGTCCTTTTTTGCCTCAGAGGTCTGTGTCTTTTTCTCCTCTTTCTGCTTCTTTTCCGCCTGCTCACGGGCTTTCTTTTCGGTTTCGGCCAGCTTGTCATAGTGCTCTGTTACCTTGTCATATAAGGCGTGCCATTCCTCATTGTCATCGTCCTTATATTCCTCCAGAAGAGACTTTCGCCCTTTCCAGTATTCTTCTTCCGAAATTTTATGGGTCTTATATTCATGCTCCAGCGTTTTAAGCTCCGCTTTAAGCGTGTCCATCTTCGACGTTACCTGATCTGCCGATTCATCAGCCGCCTGTGATGCGGCATCTGATGCGCCCGCCATGGCATCGGCTACCTGTTCGCCCGATTCGCTTATGCTTTCCGACGCCTCAGCCGATGAGGCTTCCAGCTCGTCCGCAAGCTCCTTGTATGCCCCTGTCAGCTCTCCGTTCTTGGCTTCCAGCTCATCAAGCGCCGCCTGCAGCCGTGCGTCCGCCTCGTCCTGTGACCCAAGCACAACATAGCCGTCTTCTTTTGCCTCAATGTCAGCAGCCTTTTTCATAGCCTCATTAAGTCCTGCAATGGCGCTGTTGGCACCCTCAGTCCAGTCATATCCGACCAGACCATTAGCAATGCCATCACAAATAGCCTTAGGCACATCGGTTATCAACGCCTGTCCTGCGTCCATCAGGGCGACCACAAGCTTTTCGATGATAACAGGCGCTTGTTGTAAAAGCTCGGGCAATGCCCTGAAAAGCCCCTCTGTCAGCCCCTCAATGAGCTTAATGGCGGCATCGAGCATAACGTCAATGTTGTCGAGCAGCGATTCCGCTATTTTAACAACAGCCTCCACAGCTGCAGGGACCAGGTCGGGCAGCGCCTCGCCTATGCCGTCAGCCAGGGTCGTAACTATAAGCACAGCACCGTCGGCAATAGCAGGCAGTGCCTCTGTAAGCTTCTGCGCAAATGCCGTAAGCAGCTCTACCGCCATGTCTGTAATGTTCGGCAGCTGTGCTTCCAGCCCCTCTCCCAGTGCGGCGATTATCTCCTCTGCCATTCCCGCAACTTCGGGAATAACATCGGGGATAGCTTCAACCAGCTCCTGCGCCACCTGCGGAAGGGCATCAGACACTGCCTGTAATACAGGCATTACGTTATCCTTTACACTGCCGAACGCATCAATAACATTCTGCGTCAGATTGACGATATCAGCCTCGGAATTTCCCAGCCCTGCCATAAGGCTTTCTATCGAGGCGGTAAGCAAACCGATAGAACCGCTTACAGTCTCTCTCGCCTCACGCTCAAAGTTGCCCGCATACTGTTCTGTATTCTCGAAAAAATACTGCATGGCTATTTCGGCTTTTTGGGCGTTCGAGGCGCTGTCCCAGGCAACGTCAAGTCCCTTGGAAAGCGTGTATGCTTTCAGGGTCGTTGCATTCATGGCAACGCCCAGATTATCCATCATGGTGTAGTTGCCTTTTGCCGCTCCCGTCACTGCCTCCAGAGCCGCAGAAGTTTCAATACCCATAACAGATGCCATATCCGTGGCACGCTGCATAGCCTTTTCGGTAAGCTCCAGCGACTTCTGCTGTTCCACGCCCGAACCCTGGAAGAGCGCACCCATCTTGTTTGCTGTTGCCAGATATTCCGACTGGGACGTTCCCATGGTCTTATATGCGTCCTCGGCAGTCTTTTTTATGCTCTCCGAATACTGCCCGAAAACAGCGTCAGCACCGCCCAGGTTCTGTTCCAGCTCTCCATAGCTTTCTACAGAGGATTTTCCCAGGTCGATAAGTGCTTCTGCCGCCGCCTTTGCGCCCTCTGCCAGTCCGATAATAGCCTTGGAAGTGATTATGGCCTTGACCGTGTCCCCAAATCCGCCTACAGACTGGGAAGCATTCGGCGCCTCATTACCGAGCGATTTTAACTCAGCAGTTGTGTTTTCAATCTCACGCTGGAACGCCCTGTACTCTTCCCCTGAAATATTGCCATTCTCGAATGCACTTTTCATTTGTTCCTGCGCATTTTTAAGCATTTCAAGCTTGGCTTTGAGTGCATCTGATGCAGTTTGTAAAAGCTGCATTTTCTGCCTGAACAGCACCGAGGATTCTCCGGTGGAGTTCATAGCCGAGCGGACTTCTTTAAGTTCGTTTAAGGCGTTTGTGTAAGTCTTATCGAGGTCGGCACTTGAACTTTTCAGATCTTCAAACGCATTACTCTGCTTTTGGGTAGCGTTTGCCGCCTGCTCATTTGCCTGCCTGTATTCTTTTATGGTCCTGTTGCATTTTTCTATTTCACGCTGATATTCTCGGTAATCACTGTCGGATATCTCACCTGCATTAAGAGCCGCATTCATTGCTTCCTGCTGCTTCGTCAGCTCCGAAAGCTTCTTTTCAGCCTGCTCGGCAGACTGCTTCAGTACCTCCATTTTTTGTGCTGCAAGCATGACATTTTCCGGGTCAAGCTTAAGAGCGCTGTTTATCTGCTCCATCTCAATTTTGAGTTCTTTGGAGCTGCTGTCGATTTCTTTTAAAGCCTCCCTCAGTGTGTGAGCCGGATTTTCCGCTGCCTTTTGAGCTTCCGCCAGTGCCTGCGCCGAGCTCTCAGCTGCTTTTTGAGCCTCATTCTGTGCCTTTGTAAACTCTCTTACAGTCCTTTCGGCACTTTCAATCTCCCTCTGATACTCCCTGTAATACTCAGCGCTTATATCCCCATTCTGCAGAGCCTTGTTCATAGCCTCCTGCTGAGACTTCAGTTTTTCAATTTTTATCTGTGCTTCATTTGCGGCATCGCCCATGACCTCAAGCTTCTGCGCCGCAAGCACAGCATTTTCGGGGTCAAGCTTAAGAGCACTGTTTATCTGCTTAAGCTCCGAGTTGAGCTTCTGAGAAGCGCTGTTTATATCTTTCAGTGCCTCATTGAGCGCCGAGTAGTCCGCACTTATTTCCGCCGTAAAACCGAATTTTTTTGCCATATTCCCTCCGAAATAATAAAAGGACAGCCGCCGAACTGGTTGACTGTCCTTTCTCGGCGTGCGCCGCTCTTAGTTTTTATGTTTCCGAACCGGGTGTGTAAACAGCATTACCGGGCTCATGCTCGGATATTTTGTACAGCACACCCGTTGTATCAATAGCCTGCGCCGCAAAATTGCAGGCAAGGGGCGTTACAGCACTGGGCTGGAACCCGATCGTAAGACCCGTGATGTTTTTCGCCAGACTGTAAACGCAGATATCACCGAACTCAGTGTCGGGGTGTACAAACAGGATATCGTATTCGCTGTCATCCTTGTTTGCAATGCCGCCCATGTTGGTAAGGGCTATCTTTTTTGTCGTGTTTGCGGCAGTCTTGGAAAGCGGGTTGACCTTTGCGATGGTCGCCGCATTGGCGTTAAAAAGTGAAAAGGCAGCATTTGCGTCCTCAGACTGCAGGTCGTTGACCTTAAGGCGGCCCATATCGTCCTGATCCTGGAGCGCCGTAATATTTTCGTTGAATGTGATGCCGTTTTTCAGATATCCCAGCTCATTTGCGGCAACAGCCAGCTCACGCACAAATGTGTCGATAGCCGTTGCCTCTTCATCGGTCATGCTTGCCATATCGGCAACAGCGGGATATGTGACCGATGCTGTGTGCTTTCGGCAGAATATGTAACCGGAGCCTTTGAAAACTCTGTTGTTCATAGAAGATGCCATTTTATTCTCTCCCTTCTCTTTATCAGATGCTGAACTCTATCGCCGTCAGGTACAGCCTGCCGATGTCGCTGAGTCCCTCTTCTTCGTTAAATTCGCCTGCAGGTATCTCGCTGTATATAAGGTCCTGCAGCTCGTCCCTTAAAGGATCCTTCTTGTACTTGGTGTACAGCTCTACCCTGTAGGTCTGTTCCCTGCTGAAAATTCTTCCCATATCAGCAGCTTCGATCCTTGCAGCCGGCGTTAAAACCAGACAATAGGGCGGATTTATCTCAGCGGGGAACTCCTCCGCCGCTGAGATGCCGAGCCTTTCTTTTATCAGTTCAACGATTGCTTCTGTGCTGATATCGTACATCAGGTACCACCCTTACTGTCGTCTGTGCCGCCCGATGCAGATGTATCGGTCTCTGCGGTTTCCGCCAGTGTGGTAACGCTGTAGTGGAGCGCCGCAAGCTTGGAAATGTCAAGGGTGATAAACGCATTGTTATCCAGAGGCATTCCGTTGCCGTAAAGCCTGATAGCATAAACACGGTTATCCTGCATAAACTGTACGCTGTCATCGTACTCGATTTTGCCGCCCTTGGAAGTGCCCAGCGCAAAGAAATAGCGCTTGCCGATACCCAGATAAGCCTTGCCCTGAGGACATTCCGGGGACTGTACGATCTTTGTGGGTACGGGGAGTACGTTGTTGATGTATCTGCCGTCGGGGGACATGATAGTGGTGGCAGGCATGATTATCTTGAGGTAATCTACGGGATTGACCACCATGATAAGGTCACTGACAGTGCGTGCCAGACCCGATTCACTGTTTGTTGCCAGCTTTGAGCAAAGCTCTCCGTAGGTCGCAGGAGAGAAGTCGGGCACCTTGATAGCTTCCTTTTCGGAATATACTCCTGCAGTGATAACGGCATTTTTGCCCACTACACGATTGATGCCTACAGGCTCGTCCTTGCCTGTGCCGCATATGATAGCCTTTTCCATGCCGAAAGCCAGCGCCTCGGAAAGGATAGTGCGCACATACTTATCCAGCCATGCGGGGCCCAGGTCGAGCATAGCCTTTGAAACGGGGATAAATGCCTGGAGCTTGTACATGCCCGTGTCGATCTCGTCAATGCTGCCCTCCAGCTCAGTCTTGAATGCACCTGTGAGAGAACCCCAGACCGCAAGCTGAATGCCGCCCTTGTTGACGATCATCTTGACCTTGCCGTTTGTGTTGATAAATCCGATAGCGTCAAGGATAGGGTGCTGCTGCACCAGATCATCGAATACACTGTCGATAGTGGTCTCGGGCATTGCAATTTCGATGTTGCTCAGTGCCTGTCTGTAGTCGTCCGATCTCAGCGCTGCGATCACCTTTTCCCAGTATTTGGTCTCGGTGGAAGTGAGCTGACGCACACCACGTGCCGCAAGAATGTTGGAATCTGCGACCGCTCCCACCGCAGCTGCCTGTGCCTCGCTGATAACAGCCTGCTGGATCATCTCGCCGAACTCAGCCATAGCCTGTGCCGCCTTTGCCTCGTCGCCCGACTCCATAGCTTCCTGAAGCTTTTTGGTCATCTGTTCACGCTCTGCCTTTGTAAGGTCGGCAGACTGCGAACCCTGTGTCATATTGCTTGGCATATGTATTTCCTCCTTTTGTTGTTTTCTTTCTTTTGTTTCGGTAATTTCAGTGTAGCATAAAAAAGCGCCTGCGCTTTAACAGTTTTCAGGGGGCATAAAAAACATCACTTTATCCCATCTGCCATGCCACGCATAGCGGCCATTACAGCCGAACAGGTGCGCTTTTTCTTTTCTCTTGCCTCGTTTTCAGATGTGGAAGAGGCATTCCCCCTGTCATCTCCCGACTGCTCCAGTGCTTCAATGCGATTTTTCAGCATGGATATTTCAGCCATTATCTTTCCTGCCTGCTCCACGCCGCCCATCATGCACGCAATTCTTGCCGCCTGCATGGGGCCGCCGCCCTCTTCGTCTTCCTCTGCCTCGCCTATCCTGTCGCACAGTCCGTATTCCAGGCACTGATCCGCAGTGAGCCAGCTCTCAGCGTCCATAAATGCCGTAAGCTGTTCCTCGGTGATCTTGCCCTTAGAGTGCTCCAGGTACGCCGTCTTGCTGGCGCTTGTGATAACGTCCAGGTCGTCCGCTTCCTTCCTCAGCTCCTTGGCATTCCCGGAGGTGTATTCTATCCAGGCGTCATGTATCATCATCAGTCCCGCATTCTGCATGACGACCTCATCGGCCGCCATAGCAATGACTGTGGCAATGCTTGCCGCCATGCCGTCGATATATGCAACCTTTCTGGGACAGCCGAAGGACTTGATCTGACTGTAAATGCCCAGCCCCACCTTTACGCTGCCGCCCGAGCTGGAAATGTGGATATCAAGCTCTTCCACCGCTCCCATTTCCGCCAGGCGGTCACGGATAAACGCCTCAGATGTTTCCGAGACTATCTTCTCACCGTTCCACCAGTCGTACCCGTCATTCTGTACCGTGTCGTAGATGTACAGTACACCCTTCTTCTTGTCCTCAGCCATCTGTAAAACACGGCTGTCAATCCTCATTCTTGCCTTGCCCATCGTTATTATCCTCCTTATCGCTTGCGCCTGAGCCTGTGACCGCCTCATAATTCTTGGTCATTACGTATTCATCAGCCCACGGCTCGTTTATTTTCGGCTCGCCTATCTTTCGGCGTATCTCATTGGTGTTATAGATGCGGGCAGATATCAACTTGTCCAGGTCTCCCGCAATGCTCAGAGCGTCCACGTGCTTTATCGCCGTTGTGTCCGCCTCTATGCAGCTGCCTTCCAGTACCCTTTTGCCGTACCTGACCGCATTCATTGCCTCCGTTATCATGTCCAGCAATGGGTCAATACAGAACGTCAGCAGATTATCCACCGCCGTTTTGGTGTCTGCCACCTCGCCCAGTATCAGGGCAGGCGGTATCTTGTAGCTTTGCGCCACCACCTTTACCGCCTGATCCAGCAGTGACGTGATGTCATTAACGATAGATGTTTTCTGCCCGGAATTGTTGGTAAACGGCGTGTATTTCATGCCCGCATATATGGGCATTACCGCAGACTTTGCGGAAAAGTATGCCGCAAAATCCTCTTCCAGCGCCTTGTTGACCGCATCGTTGTATTTCTCGTCACCCATCATGTCGGAGTCATATTCAAACGTTCCCTTTTCGCCGCCCTCAAGCTTGTACTTGTCCGCCGCCTCCGAAAGCGTGTTGTTGAGCAGCGACGTGATGTCAGACGTAATGTTTGACGGCGTTATCCCCTCAGGCAGGGATAAATATATTGCCGTCTCGCTGGTGTAGCTTCGGTTTGCCACCCAGTCACCCTTGCTGATGTTCGTAAACACCGAGGGCTTTACCGCATATTCCTGCTTGGTAAATCCGTCAGCCACTATCATCTTGTCGCCAAATGGCACGATGAGCACCTCAGTGTCATCATACAGCTTGTATATAACTTCCCGCCAAAACTCCGTTGATGTCTGGTTGGGATTGGGCGATACGTTCCAGATGTAATATTCGTCTCCCTTGGTCTCCCGGCCACGAAGGAATGTGCGGAACTCACATTTTCCCACCGCAGATGCTATGTAGTCCTTGCACATATACTGCGCCAGCCGCTGGAGCTGTACCGCCTGCTCTGCGGGAGCATACACACAGCTTCCCGATACTACGACCTCCTGCCTTTGCGGGTCGGCTGTCTTTGTCTTGAAAATGTTTCCGAGAAAATCAGCTAATCCCATTTTAACCCTCCTTTCCGTTTATATCCTTGTATCTGCGTCCCAGTCCGAAAGCGACAGAACAGCCACAGGAGGAAGCGCCGAGCTTATCTCCTGTACGCTTTCCACACGGTACCGCCGTCCCGATATCTCGGCGCAGCGTATCTTTCCGTATGCTCCCGCTCCCGTCAGCGGAACGCATATCAGCCTGCTGTATTCCGACTGTACCTGCATAGCGTCCATAATGCGCTTGTAGGTCATGTTCCGCTCCCCGAAGTATCTTTTCAGCTTCCGCCCCTCGTCAGGCTCCCCGACATTTGTCAGCGGATACAGGTACACTATGCCGTCGGCAAAGTATTCCGTCTTGATGCTGTTTTCTATCTTCCTCATTCTCCGCCTGCCTCCACCGCCAGAACACCTGCGATCGCCCTGTTTCTCAGCTCAATAAGCCTGCTGCGGTATGCGGACGAAAATTTTTCAATGCAGTCCGACCGCTGGTAAAAGCAGTAATTATACAGCAGGTCACGTGCAAGGTCGTCATTTTCATAGTCGATGCTCTTCCCGCACGCTATAAGGTTCAGGAACGACATACCCGATGCGATATAGTCCCTCATGTTGGCACGTTCCCCTGCGTCCGACATTATGTCCTCGGGCAGCCTCATTCGCCTGAAAAATCCGTCAGCAAGCTTTTCAACAGTTTTATCTGTCATATATCCGCCTCCAATCGTAATGCTCGGCTTGTTATTTGTATAACAGCCGCTTTATTTCTTCCACTGCTTTTTTCCTGTATTTTTCCTGGATCTCCGCAACCATAGGATTTCCCTTGAAGCTGCCGCCGTGGGGCATCTTATGACCAAATTCAAGCAGATGTACAAGCCTGTACTCTTCACCCTTCTGGTATGCCGTAGCTGTGATCTTTCCGCCCGTGCCCTTCTTCTTGTCGCTGAATCTGACCTTCCAGCCACGCTTGTATGCCCCGGAGCTTTTCCTGCTGTATCGGTATGTTTTCCCTTTGTATTTTTTCAGATAATACTTTCCGTCAGGCGACTTTTCTTCAAGCTCCGCCTGCATCTCACGGCCCAGCCGCCTGATTATCATTTCTATCTCGCCCTGTATCTCTGCGCTAAATGTTATGTACGCACCCACAAGGTCTATCTCAACGTTTCCGTCATCTGACCTCGTAAGCCCGGTCCTTCCCCAGCTATTTGTCATTGCATAACCTCCTGTGGTAATTGCCCGTAAGAAACGCCTGCCTGTCATATTCGGCGAACATCTCCACATAGGCGTTGTTCAGGTATTCTATGCCCCGCTCTGTGCCGCTTAGGTTGAACTTCACCGCATCTGCCCTCAGCAGGCAGTAAACAAGGAAATTCAGCTCCTGCACCTCGGTCATTTTCAGCCCCGAGTAATCACACACCAGCTTTTCCGCAGTGGTGTGCGGCGGCAGGTCGCAGGGCGGAAGAATGCTCTCCATCGGGATACTACTTTCGGGTATCTTCAGGTATTCGCCGTATTTCTCTGTGAGCTTTACTATCTCTTCCAGATATCTCATCGTCAGCCTTGCAAGCTCTGCCGCCGGCAGGGACTTGTATTTTTCGATGATGTGCCGCTTTATGATTTTTCCGGCAAGCGTTGTGTCGGCTCTGTCGCCTGTGAGCTGTTCAAATTCCGTCTTGCTGCATATCCCTATCTGTATTTTACCGCATATAGACGGCAGCGTAATAACAGTTTTTTCAAAATAGCCTATCGGGTCTGTCATTTTTTCTCTTCCTCCTTGACGTATTTGGGGCAGTATGATATGCGGAAGCTGCACAGGGGTCTGTTCCCGTACCGCTTTGTGGAGTCTTTCACAGTGGGTACAGCCTTCCAGCCCTTAACAGGGATAAGCTTGTCTGCCCATTCGCAGCCTCTCCCCGGAAGGGAGCGCACACAGGTCCAGCATGGTTGTTCGGCCATACAGTCTCCTCCTTATCTGTAGATCTTTACCCTTGGCAGTATAATGCCGCCTGTGGGCTTTTTATCATACTTTTCCAGCAACGGCGCCAGTGTCATTCCAGCAAACAGCGCCATCGCTCCGTCGGTCTTCCTGGTCTTTGCCTCTATCTTCTCAAATGCCACATTTCCGTGACCGTCAACGGCCCTTTTCACGTTGTTAAGATACCAGCGCATTATCATGCTGTCGCCGCAGTAAAACTTCCGGTTCCCCAGCCCCGACGTGATGTCAGGCGCTGCCTTCGTCAGGTCGGAGGGCCTTGTGAAATATACACGCCCGGGCTCCTCGCCGTATTTGTTTGATGCTTTTCTCGCTTCGCCGGGCATATTCAGTATCGCTTCCGATGCACGCCTCAGATACGCAAACCTAAAGTTATCGGCCGCTCCCGCAATTATCCTCTGTCCCCGGGTCTGCTCCCTGACCCAGAGCAGAGGAAGCTCTGCGGGAATGCTCTCGCCCGCTACCATTTCCGCCTCCCTACGTCTGACTGCGTCCATGTACGGGAAATTCATTCGGTGCAGGTCTCTGCTCTGTTCGCATATCCACGTGTGCTGTCTGACGTAATAAATGCCGTCTATCAGGTTGATGATGACCGCAGACATAAAGTCATCGACCAGGCTGTAGTCAACTGCAAAAACGCACGGTCGCCTCATTACCTCGGGTATTTCCTCAGGCATCATTCCACGGCAGCAGCCCTGTATGTTCTCCCAGCTCGTCACCGCTCCCTCACGCACACCGTCAGGACAGTTGCAGCGCTTGACTGCAAACGCCCTCTTGCTTATGGGGTCACGCTTGTAGTCCTCCCAGTCCTTGCGCATCTGCTCTTTCAGTATGGGAAACTCGTCAAGTGACGGCACCGCCATTATCCAGTTGTCCGGGTCGTTTATCTCCTCCAGCTTCAGGTGACACATAAACGGCAGGAACCCGTTGTCGGGTATCTCGCCCCTGAGAATGGCCCTTGCCTTTTCCTTCATGCGGTCAAGTGGGCCGTCACGCACATCTCCGTCAGTGGTGGTGTATAGCTTTCGGGGGTCAGCGACCTTTCCGAGACCGCCCTCAGCTACGTCCAGCAGCGCCGAGTTTTCCAGTACGTGTATCTCGTCAAAGCAGACCATTCCGGGGCGGCCGCCGTCTTTAGTCCTGGGCGCAGATGTGTGATACGTCCAGGAGCTGTGGGTCTTGGTACACTCAATGACCTCCATGTTCCAGCGAAAAAATCTGCTCATTTTCTTCTCATTTTCCATCAGCACATCGTTCCGCACTTCCTCAAAGCTGGTTTTGGCATTATCCTCCGCCGCCGCAAAGGCCTGTATGTTGTACCCACGTATCCCGTTTATAGGAGAAAGCAGAGCCGTACACTCAAAGCTCGTGTATCCGTTCTTTCCGCTGCCTCTGCCCATGTAGCCAAACGCATCGGGAAAGCGAGGCATTCCGTCACGGCGGTATGTACAGCAGTGCAGCACGAACATAAACCGCTCCCAGTCAAACAAACCGTAAAGGAAATATTTTTCCAGCCCGAAATACCTGTCAACCTTAAGCTCGTCAATGTAGATATCTTCAGTTTCAAATATCCGCTTTACCATTCTGCACAGCTGCTTTTGCTCCTCGCAGCTGCGTATCTCCTCGTTCAGTATTTTTTCTATATACCGATTGACATATTTCAGCCTTCTCCCCTCCTTTCCTTGTCCTTCCGTCTGCTAAAACGTCACCGCCGCCGCAAGCCAGTAAATGACCTTTCGCCAGTCCCTTTTCTGCAAATACATAACGGCCGCTCCAACATCAAGCAGGATCAGCACCGCAGGGAAAAACTTCGGCGACCCGATAATTTTCATAACGATATCCTTCAAATGCCTTACCTCACTTTCTCCCGTACTGCCTCATGCGCCTTTTGACGTGCTTGCGGCGCCTGATGCAGTATTCTGCATAAACACTGATATCGGGCGCAGGCTCTTTGAAAATACAATCTGCATACCTGTAGTCCCACAACATTCTCATACCTTCCTTTCGTTTGCCGCCTTTATCCTCATATACCTGCTTGCCGAGGAGCGTATAGCCTCCTTGCTGCGCCCCATTTCCGCTCCCACCTGCGCCCACGTCAGCCCCGAGCGGTGAAGCTCTACGGCACGTTCAAGCTCGGCAGTGGAATAGGGCATATGGCGCTGACCGCTTTTCTCGGCTATCTCTGTTATCTTTACACGCTGACCGCAGTGCATGCAGAATTTTGATGCCAGGGGTATCTTCCCGCCGCAGGCAGGGCACCGGGCATTCCTGCCGACCCTGACCGTCTCCCTTTCAGCAGCCCTGCCGATAAGTACAGTCATACACGCCAGCTTGTCTCCCGGTATATCCCTCCTGCTCTCCAGCCATACCCTGCACGACCTGAGCATACTCGGTCTTGTTTCACTCATCGCTCTTGCCTCCGTCCATTTTAGCTCCGCAGTTGGGGCAATAATTTTTGTCACCGTGCGGATATACCGCAATTAGTACAATAATGCCACAATTACTTCATTCACACTTGTTCTTGTCAATCTGTATCCAATGACCATGCTTTACAGGCGCAACATCAGCGGCGGGCAACCTTACATCAGATATTGAAAATACAATACCTCTGCAATATTTTTCGCCGTCCTCGTAAACGTCAAAACATTCGTGCGGTATATCTGTATCATAAGCCCATGAATACCCGTCCTTACACCAGTTGATTTTTACCTTTGCGCCTGCAATAGTCGCTTCGCCGCCGTCAAAACAGTCGATTTCATCATCTTCCGCACCTCTTATCTCGCATAAATCGTCGGAAGCACCGAAAACAACTACAAGACCGTTTTCCTCGGCAATAGCCGCCGCCATTAAAGATAACTCGTTTTCGTATTGGCAATTCTGCATATACAGTTTCACAAATTCATTAGGTGTCATTATTATACCTCCTATCTCTATTCGCAGACCGAAACATCATAAGCAGCATTTCAAGCGCAGGACGTTTCCTATCTGATCGCTTACCTTTTTTGACGGATTTTAAACCGTTTTCACACGCAACATAAACACCGACACGATACGGAATTTCGTTTTTTATCTTTTCATAAACATCAGGCGGCATAACGTAATAATTAAAGTCGCCTATAAAGTTATGTCCGTTCTTGGAATGAAAATCCTCAACAGACGATTTAATCTCATAGCAGTAAAAATCACCTTTTTCTATTCCCGAAATAGTATTGTTTACGGGAACAAACCGCATATAATCAATTCTGACTTGATTTAATGTACCATAGTCGAATGTTACTTCCTTTGACATATAAATGCGTGGGTCGTTGTGCGGATTTATATGTAATTCAAGCAGGAGCGACAACGCTGCTGTTGTTGCTTTCCTATCCATTGTCAGCCCCCCTCACTCTGCAAAACGCCCACACCGGGCAACAACCTTTCGGACAATTTTTGCCTATATCCAGCCACCAGGCGTTTCGTGGTTTGGCACAGGGGTCATCAGGGTCAGTCCCAAATCCAAAACGGACGTATCCGTCAAACACAGTTACTTTTTCCTCGCCCAGTTCACGCTTAGCAATTTCTATGGCTTCCTGCTCAGTGTAGCGCTCCTTGCTCACAGCAACGGGATAATCTCCCGTAAATGCGTCAAAATCAAATTTACTCATTACCATTACTCCTTTCTTCAACATAGCGCCAGCTCTGAGGCGGGCGCACAATCTTAACCGGCTTCAGCCCAAATCGTGTCTCACGCAGTCCGACAAAATTGCTCAGTGCGCAAGGCTCATCGTACGTTTTAAGGTCAGATATGCTCCAAAGATACACAGTTTTGTCCGCTGAATACTCAAAGTATTCCTCACGGGTCATACAGGATTGAGCATAAAGCGCAGGAGCGTTAAAAATGGTGTTTGAGTGTAATATTTCAATATCGCTGCATACAAACTCGCCTATAATCCTGCCGTTTCCGACTTTGTCAAACGCATTGTGACTACGATCATCGACATATGAGTACCGCTTTCCAATCCAAAAATGATTAGCTTTGTCTTTGGTGCAGTAGATATAACACTTGAATGGCGTTTCGATTTTTGGGCGGTTCTTGCGTACCTCCAAAATCTTTTTGCCCTGAGTTATCATTGCGCACCATTTCGGCTGAATGCTAATTAAAACAGCTCTGCCCATGGTCACGCCTCCTGCAAAGAAAAATTTTCTGTTGCAGGTGCAAGTCCGCTCTGTGCAACATCTGTTGCTGCAGGTTTCATCGCTCCTTTGAGATGTTCCGGGGTGTCATAGATATTGCCAATAACTTCAATTTGCCTCAGGTCCTGATAATGACCGAAAGGCAGCGTCTCCACTTCCGAATAAACCAGCCCAAAATATGCTGTCCCGTTTCGCTGTTCAAAAACCACTTCGTGGATCGTATCGCCGTACCTTACGATATCCCCCTCAAAAATCTTTGTACCGCTCTTGTCGTTAAGCCCAGTGAACTGACCGACGGTATTGGGTTCAACTTCCCAGCTTTCGCAATCATAAATCCCTTGAGGCATTTTTGATATTACAGCGGACAAATATGTGCTCTGCTCGCAGCAAATTGTATTTATCCCATAAAACCCTTCAACCCACTCGCCGTTATCCTTTCGCTTGCCTCTGAACAAAATTTCTCTCATGTTATCCTCCTCAAACGCCTATGATCTGCGACGCAGTCATATCAGCCACGTGCGTATATAACACATTGGGATATTTCTTTACAGCCGCACTGTAATACTTCCAGTTCTCACGTTCGTCAAATGCACCCATGTGCCACCTGATGCACATGATTTCTTCCTGCGTCAGTGTGCCTAAAATATGCTGTGCGATAATTACGGACTTTTCTCCATGTCCTGGTAAAAGCATATCAGTGTTGTACACCCACTTGCCCTCGGTTTCACACACCACGCTTCCGTCAGCCGCCTTTTCCCGAACAATTTCACGACTGTAGTCGTCAGTCTTGCATATGTCATGAAACATTCCGACAATGTAAATGCTGTCACGTCTCCCCCACCTCAGACCGAGCTTTTCCGTAAGGTTCAGCAACTCCAGCGTTACCGCCTTGGAATGTTCATACAAACCGCCCGTAACGTTTCCGTGATATCTGATTGATGCAGGCGCAGAAAAATATCCCAGCTCCTCGAGACGTCCCGCTATTACATCAGCGTCCCATATATGACCTCCGACAAATTCAACGAAATCCTCTATTCTGTTCATTTCTTTTTATCCTTCCTTTCCGCATCGCCCGAAGCTATAACGCAGGCAGCAACTCCGATCAGTACCGCTGCCATAGAACACCCGATAAGGAAGCCCGCCACAAACATCATCATACGCCATTGCCCCCCTGCCTGCCTCTGCCCGTCCTGCTGCGGGAACTGCGGAATGTCTCAGGCTCATTGTCATTGACAGAGACCGCTCCCACCGTATCCTCAAATCCTGCATATCTCACACAGTCAAAATTGATAAACAGCTTGTCACCCGTGCCCATCTCCATGACAAGCACATTCCCGGAAGCGTCAACGCCCATCATAGCACAGTCCTTGACCTCCGCACTGTCGCCGTCACGGAACTTGATTATCGCCGTATGTGTATTTTCCATATGTACCTCCCAATAGCATTATTGCCTTTTCTTCCTGTTTCTTCTCTCGATGCACCTTGCTACGTGCTCGGAGTAGCCTTGAAGCGCAAGCCTCTCTTTCAGATGCGCATTGCGCTTCTCCGCATTGCTTTTCAGATATTCTCTGTATTCTTCACACTGAGCGTGACAGGACTGAGACCGCCTGCCGCACCCGAAGCAGCAGCATGCGCCGCTCCCTTTGTTACCGACTGCCATATTTTCCTCCATCACAGCTCTTCGTCCTCGTCAACGGGTACGTCGAGCTTGTAGTCCTTGATAAATTTGCTCATCTGCTTGTTCATGTTCTGCAATATCTGCACCGACGGATTGACCCGCTCACACGGCATACCGTTCCGCTGGTCAACTATCGTCAGCACAACGCCCCTCTTTGAGATGTCAGCCCTTGCCTTTTCCCTCACCCGCCACATATCCATGTATCCATCTACCAGATCAATGATATATGCCATCGGCTTATTGCCCGCCGCCTGCATCTGCTCGATCAAAGATGTCCTGATGTCAGCCGCCTTTTGTCTCGCTCCTCGTGCCATTGATTTTCCTCCTTTTTCCCCTGTACTACTTTAAGGGCGCGCATGTGTGGGAACTGTTTTTTCCCTCCGCCCACATATGTCTATGACACGCCCCGATATGAGAAGCCCCAAAAATTCGTCGTTTTTTGAGACCGGGGGCATTTTTTTGCACCGCACTTTGCCAAACCAAGGTGCATTTTAGCAGCAGAAAAGCACTAAAAGCTACCATTTTTCGGGGTAATCGGCAGATGCTTTGTTCTGTGCCTCTACGGCTGCGTGACAGTCATGGCATAACGGCATGAGCTGTATCTCCTGCTCCCCGGACTGACCCACCACAAACAATGATAGGGCATACTGCGGAAACTTCTTGACCGATCTGACATGATGTACCATTGTCGCAGGGACAAGAGTACTTGGAGTCTTCATGTATCGGCACCGATAGCATTCGCCGTGCCAATACTTTATCGCCTTTGCTCTCGCCTTCCGCCACTCAGTTGATATGTAAAACGGATGCACATTGCCGTCCCTTATACAGGCTTGCAGCCATGACAGGAATTTGGCTGTCATTTATGATCTTCCCATTCCACATCATCATCAGAGTACCGCTGCGCAAATGGCGACGGAAGCCCGCACGCCTTATACCCCCGATATAATGTCATAACGCTGCAATTCATGGTGCGTGCTACCGCAATACTTGACTTGCCGTTATACTGCATATTCCAAGCCTTCTTTATCTGCTCAGGTGACAGGCATAGTGTCCACTTGCTCATTTCACTCTCTCCTCTCCACTCGGTTAAGTCTGTATATCTGATATGGAAATCCCCATATATCCTCACCGTTATACAGCTCTGCCAATGTATAGCCTTTCGGGGGCTTGGGGTTGCGTCTCCAACTTGCGGCCTCTATCCACTCGACCTGCGGCTCGGGACGGACAAGGTTCTTTGACGGCGTGTATCGTCTGCCGCACTTTTGGTGATAGCAGTCGTCTATATCCTCAAAACCATACTCCGAGTGCTCCGCCTTACCCTCTGTCCCGGTAAGAAGATATTTTGCCAGCGGCATATAGTCATTGTTGCCATACAGCGGGCGCCCCGGCTTAACAAATCCTGCCGACCACGCATCGCAAAGTACATCATACGGTATCCACTTTGGCAGTATCACGTGATGATGTATTGCCCCCCTCGGACTGATATGTGTTACCCATATGTACCGTAATGTACGGTTACAACCTGATGCCCAGCGCTTAAGCTTACGGAAAAACTTAGCTACAAGTTTTTTACTTGTGCTAATGTCTGGCCGAAGCCCACGCTGATATGTGAGTGTTATATGCCAATCCCCTTTGGCAAAATTTGCACAGATAAGCAGGAAGAGATTAAAAATGCTTTTTTGAAGATTATGCCTTTTGACCTTATCTGCCGTTTCCTTGTTCTTTGCCGCTCTGGCTCTGTGGTTGCCAAACATTCCGCCGCACTTTGATTTAGTGATATACTTATCGCTTCCGATGATCCACGTCTTTTTTAAATATTTCACGCACGAACCTCCTTTGGCGAAAAGATAATACTTTAATCGAGGGCGGCAAAATCCCACATACATATTTTTTTGAATGTGGGATACCGCTACAGAATATACTATATATAATGGTAAGATGTCAGCTTTCCTTCTTCAGATCACCGAGAATGGCTTCCACAAACTTAATAGCCGCTCCCTTGAATTTTTCTTTCTTCTCGGGATCCGATACTTTGTCGAGTGCATTAAGGAACTTTTTGAGGTTGTCCTGTGTTTCGGCAAAATAGAATTTAAACTCGATAAGCTCCGAATCGGCAGGCTTTTCAGCTGACTGCAATTTGCGTTCAAGCTCCTTGATGCGCTCATCGGCAGCGGCTTTGTCCTCGCCGAGTGCCTGCTCCAGCTCATTTTTCTCCTTTTGAAGCTGATTTACTATCTTTTCGTATTCTTCCATTGCAGACTTGGCTTTCCCCAGCTTTTCTTCCGCTTCCTTGTACACTTTTTCTTCTGTTTCTTTATAGACCTTATCCGCTATGGCGTTGAGCTGTTCTTCCGAAGGCTCCTTGATAATAGTTTCAACAGGTCGGCTTTCAAGTTCCTTCATTTGCTCGTAGTATTCATCACGTTCAGCCTTGAAGCTATTGCAGTCGGCTGTAATTTTATCCTTTTCCGCTGACAAAAGACTTATCTGCTCATTGGCGGCTTTGATTTCAGCTTTCAGTTTTTCCGCTTCCCTTTTGCTAAGGATACTGAGCTCTCCACTGTCATTGAGCTTCTCAAAATCCTCTTCGGGTATATCCCTGAGCACATCAAGCACCTCAATTTTGGCACAATTAAGCTCCGAAAGCCTGTTCCCAAATCGCTCATATACCCTGATATGCTTGCACGCCTGAGAATAGCTGAAGGGGAAATTATGCGCCGATGCGTCCTCCATATATTCTTTGAATGATGTATAGCCTCTTTCCGAATATTTCTTGCCGTCTGCAATGACCTTAAGCGCTTTGCCTATTTCCAGCATAGAGCGTGCCATATCATATGAGCTTGATACGATTGACTGCTCTATCTTTTCAAGGCTCCAGTCCATGCACTCATTAAGCTGTGAGCTGATTGTTATTGCTTCTGCCATTTTCATTACCTCCATTGTCGGCGAGCTTCATTGCCGCTTTTTCGTATTCCTCATCGGTCAGCCTCTTATACACGTGGTCCAGAAACAGCCGATACTCTTTTTCAAACTGCTTGATGCTGTCTGGCTTCTTGACCGTTCTGTTATCCTTGTATCCGTAACACTGCCGTATATATCCTTCCGCCGATACCTCGATGGTGTACCACCGTTCCTCAGGGTTCCAGCGCTTACGAATAAAAAATATGTGTGTAGCGCCTCTGGCATGGCGCTCGGCGTATGATGCCACACAATGGTCAAGGACTTTGCCCTCATCTCTGATATCCTGCATATCCTTAGGCAATACTATTTCATACAGCAGATTGCTGTAGATGAGCTTTGACAGTTCTTCCTCCTGTGCCTTGATTTTAAGGTCATTGGGGACGTCCTGAGCCTTTCTTATACGTTCTTCCGCCGCATTGGTCTCGCTTACGAGACGGTCATGCAGCTTTCTAAGACTTTTGGGAAATCTCAGAACGCTTTCCTTGGGATATCCGAGCGTATCCATCATTCTGTCGCAGTCGCCCCATTCCAGCGCCCCTCCGTATCTGTCAGATTTACAGTGCTTATAGATATAGTTTCTGACCTTTACAAACGACGCCCTCATTTGACGGGAAAGCTTGATCTCTTCTTCAATAAGACTTATTCCGTCGGCTTTGAGAATGTTCATGCGCTCATCGAAGCCGTTTATGCCTTTTATTTTTTTCAGCAGCATATATCCGTATATCTGCCGAAGGGAATAGTAACAGCCATTGTCATGAAATTCTTTCATTTCCTTGGCATCAAAGCCCAGCGCCTTTTTTATCTCTGTGCATTTCCAATTTATCATTTTGGAAAAGACGGATTTACCGACTGCCATATCTGTTACTACCTTTGAAAATCCACATTTCCACAGCTGTTCGCATAGTGCGGGATTTTTCGCACATAGTTCAATAAATTTTACCGGCTGAATAACGTCCGCCGATTGACAATAATCGTAATATGGCACGTATCTGAGGAATGTGTCACCTATTGCATCATCGTTGATGCAGGTGTATGAATGGGTATATTCCATGCTGTCTATGCCCATATTGTACATTCCGAATACAGGCTCGTTTATTGCTTTCATCGCCGTGAAGCCCCCGCTCTGCCATGTCCAGCGCATTTCCTCCGAACCGTATTCGGAAAATATATATCGCCTGTGGTACTCATAGTCGATATACGGTTCTTCAATGTGCGACCATGATACTTTGACTTTTACCGCATTTACATATAGTACATTGTCTTTTGCAGTGAATACAGCGTAATTTCCCCACGCCTTAAGGTACTTATGTCCTCTGCCCTCGCATTTGTATGTTACTTTATGACCGCACATCGGGCAGGTGCCGACATCATTGTGTTTAAGGCGTTCCGGAACATCACTGCCGCCTATCCGTATTCCGTCAGCATACACATCTTTTTGGAACACATCGCTGCGGCGGCAGGCAGTGCAATAGCACCATGCTTTGCCACGCTTCTTTTGGTAGAACAGGAATTGCGGCAGCGCATCATATACGATCTGGTCCTCGGCTTCCCTGCTTAGCAGACAGGGAAATTGCCGCCAGAGCTCCGCCAATTTGGCATTATCCTTTTTCATACTCTCACCTCACAGCACGAGAAGGTCATCAAGTGACATATTCACACTTGACTTTTCTTCCGATTTTTCTGCGGAGGTTCCCGAGGAAGCTTCCGAAAGATCATTATTGCCTTCGGTGTTTATAGTCATAGAAAAGGATATCGTTGCTGTAGGAAAATAGAATTTTACAGCCTTTTTGTAGGCATCAAGATCAGACAGCGCCGAACCTGCACCCTTTTCTACCGCCTTCATGCACTCCTCGAAGCTTCCGCCCTGTACTACAGCCTGTGCAAATTCCTCGGACTGTCTGCAAAACGACTTAAGCGCCTCGCATACCGGGCCCTTCATGACATTTATTTTGCTGCTCGATGATTTGACCTTTTCGTCAAGCTTTTTCAAAGCCTTACCGCTGAAAATTTCGTAACTCATATTACACCTTGACTTTCTTCCAAGTATGTGATATACTCAGATTGTAATAGTAATTTGTTCTGTTTTCCGCTCCCTCAGGTGTTTCGACCGCCTGCGGGAGTTTTTTTATATAATTTATCTATCGCCTTGGCGATGTTTATCCGATAGTTGATGATGTCAAAAAGCTGCTCATACTGCCAGCCCACTACCAGATCCTTAAGTGATGCGCCATCAGGATTGGGATAATCGGGAAGATGCGTCTTGTAGCAGCTGTAATAAACCTTTTGGAGATATTTCCACAGCTCCCGTTCCCACTTTATCCTTGCGGTATCTCCCATGGGACGATAGATTTTATTTGCATATATGTAGTATTCATACAGCGCACCAAGCACCGTATTTCCGACATTAAGCTGATATCCAAATGCAGCCTTGCCGTCAGTAAATATTCTGAGGTGTCTGTCGTTTTTATCCACGCCCGATCTCCCGAACCATAGTGAACAGCGCCGCTATTGATAGCGCAAGGACGATAACCAGTGAGCGTCCTGTTATAGTGCCGTTTATGACAATATCTGCCACTGTTGCAGCTGACTGCAAAACAGCCATTGCAATACATATCGCCTTTTCATACAGCGCTTTGCTTGATGACCTGCGCCTCTTTTTCAACTCCTTAAAGTCTCCTCGGGATCGTTTAAGGGTATGCCTGTCCAGCGTGCCGATGTCCTGCTCCAGGTATGCGGTTATGACCGTTTCTGCGTCCTCCGCACCATAGCAGACCGCAACGCAGTGGCCGTAACGCTCCAGCATTTCAAGCCATACCGCCTGATTATCCGTCAGCCTGCCGCCAACCTTTTTAAGCTCTATATACAGTCCTATGTACTCGCCGCTTGGTACCGGAAGGCATATATCGGGAACGCCTGAGCGAAGCCCCATCTGCCTGAGCTTGCCGCCTGTAACAGCTGAACGCTTGCCCTCATTGGGTACATGATAAATTGCTTCCAGCTCAGGGTACTTGCTTTGTGCCCATGTACACCACTGCATGAGATGTATCTGCTCAGCTTCCTCGCTTACCGATGCGGAGACTATCTTTTTATACTCGTCCGTTGTCATTTTTCTTTTCCCCTTTTTCATCGTACCCTTCTGCTTCCAGTAAGGGCTTGAAATGATTTATTATCTTTGTCTCGAACAGACCTGCCAAAAAGACTACTGCCGCTCGGGGATTATCCGTCTGCAATAAGATCTCTCCGTCACGTGTGACAAGGAAAAGCCCGTTTGCAGGATTGATAAATACGATATTGCCAAACTTCTGAGGCTGTATCATATGATCCGCTCCCCAAGGTACTTGTGCAGCTTCTCGGGGCTTTCAGTGATAAATGGCAGCGGCGAATAGTCATCGGGAGACATATCGTCATCGACAAGGACAATGCCGTTGAATACGCATTTGTTATATGTCCGCCAGTCCTCCGGGGTCGCAACTGTCACGTTTTCGTGACCACGGATATGTACCACCATACCGGTCACTGTGTAGCTGTTGCAAAATGTAGGATACTCAGCTCTTATCTGTGCCCTGAGAAATTCCTGCATATCTTTTGCCCGGTCGTTTGTCGGCATGATTATAAGCACCTTTCGGCATTGTGTAAGGAGCAGGAGCACCGCCAGCTCACGCTTTGTCAGCATTTTTTCTTACCTCTTTTCTTGTTGAAATATCCGCCGTCCGCAGTATCTATAATGTACTGAGGAGATTGGACGTACAGCCCATACGTCATGCCCAGCTCATCTGCACGGTGACTTACTGCCTCGATGCTTGGGGCTTTGGGCGGCTTTTTCTTCTTTGATGCGACCATCGGTTCATATTTTGCTTTCCTGCCCATGACCTGCACCGTCCTTACTCATTGCCCATGCCCTGGCCACCTGCAAGCTGTTCTGCAGCTCTGCCGCCTTGGTCACTGACACCTGTTTGTTTTTACGCTTCTGACGCTCCGAGCGGTCAAGCTCCGCTGCTGTAGGCGCAGACTGATTAAATATATCCACCACTGACGGCGGAAGCTGATATTTGGCACGGGTCTTGATTATCTCATGCAGCTGTGCGGCATATTTCTCTCGCTGACCGCCTGTTTTATCGTCAATAACGCCATCGTCCAGCATTTCGTTATACTGAGCCGCCTTATTCTGCACCGACTGCAGGAACGAAAGCAGGCGCTTTTCTCCGAAGCCGTATTCTTCGTGAAGAACGTCCAGAACGGTCAGCAGGTTATCTTCCATCGTCTCGAAAATAGTCCGCCAGTTTTTCTCACGGAATGCCTTTTCACTGTTGACCTTCATATTACCCCGCCCTTCTCGTAAAATTCCATAAGGGTCTCCTTGGATATTCTCCAGCCTGCGTCCGTTTTTAACGCACGGATCTTGCCATTTGCGCACTTCTGGCGGATAGTCTCACAGCATATGCCTAACAGCTTACTGCAAAACGGGATATCCACAAACAGCGGAACCTCGTCCCAACTGTAGATATACGGCCTTGCCTTTTTCTTGTTCATATTCACGCTTAGCCCTCCTTACGTATTAGTGCGTTACGACCTCGAAGCCCTTAACAGGCGAAACAAACCTGTAAATGATTACCTGGCACTCGCCGTCGGTATCTTCTGCGTGCTCCTCTGCCGCTGCTCTGGCTTCCTTTTCTGTGTCAAATACTCCCACGACATCATCAAATCCGTCGTATGTATCAATTACCTTATACATTGTCTTACCTCCCGAATGTGTGTCCGGTGTGGCCCAGAAACTCCTTTATCTCCGCTATCCGAGCCTTCCAATTATCAATGACCGCCTGCTCTGCGGCGATTTCTCTCTCAAGATGGTCGATCTTATCAAGGCAGGCTTCCTCTACCGCAAATGGAATCGGGGTCTTGACATTTTCCTCGGAAGTTGCGGGCACGGGCTTGCATGCTGCCAAATACTCTTCGATATCGGTATCACCTGTAACCTCATAGCATGGGGTATCATTGTCATCACCGTAAGACCTTTCAAGTTCTTCATCAGTGATAGGCGCATTTCTGGGAATGTCCCGACCTTTCTGTTTGCTCATTAAAATCCCTCCTTAACGCTTATCCGCTCCCGTGGTGTGCCCTGCGGGGGCTTTACTTTTGCCTTGACATCTGCCGCTTACTGCGGTATGATGTTTTCAATGAGCTTGCGTTCAAGGCACATTGCCGCAGGCTCAGACCCTCTTACGGAAAGGGGGTGTTTGCTTTCTTCTTTTTTGATAGCGATATTCTCATGCGAATTGAAACCCTGCATGAAGAAAGAATGTCTATTCCTCGTTCAACACATCTACAAATCCAAAAAGCTGTGCTGAATGCGGCAACACCAGACATTTAACGCTTATCCGCTCCCGTGGTGTGCCCTGCGGGGGCTTTATTTTTGCCTTGACATCTGCCGCTTACTGCGGTATGATGTTTTCAATGAGCTTGCGTTCAAGGCACATTGCCGCAGGCTCAGACCCTCTTACGGAAAGGGGGTGATAACATGACCAAGCCTACCAACGAACAGGAGCTTCTCAAAGCACTCGAAGCTATTCATAATACATTTGCCGAAAGCACTGATCAAATTGCAAGGCGTGATTCAGACGACCCTGTAACTCACGGCGAACTGTATAATGCTATGCACAGCATCAGCTTAGCTCTGCTTGATATAGGCACTGCCCTTGACAACTATTTCTACAACAAATAGTTTGTCTTAGCTTCCGCTCCCGTGGTGTGCCCTGCGGGGGCTTTACTTTTCTGTTTCCTCTTCCGATACCTTGATAAGGTCGTCGCTGTCACAGGAAACAAATTCGCCGCTCATGCTCCTCAGCTCTTTTACAAGCCTGTCAAGCTCCTGCGCCTTCTCATTGATCTCCTGCACCTTTGCAAGCATTCCTTCACTGTCTATCTTTACACTAAGATGTGCTATTGCCATTGATTCCACCTCCTTTATTTTCATCGCTGTGTTTTATCCCAGTGTTCCCAATAAGAGCCTTTACCAGAGCCGACTTTAATGTCGGCTTTTTCTAATGCCGCCATAATTCTTTCGATATCATGTTCGACATTGCGAAGCCTTTTGCCGATTTCACATAACTCGCCGAATATCCA
>ERZ1034723.177-NODE-177-length-37509-cov-4.819485_pt1 | contig 37509 bp, 32 predicted proteins | sample MGYA00520637_ERZ1034723 | MGnify/ENA primary metagenome ERZ1034723 (study PRJEB33766, sample SAMN09781719) | gut metagenome | biome: gut microbiome | host: Homo sapiens | place: Madagascar | study: EMG produced TPA metagenomics assembly of the PRJNA485056 data set... | reverse complement strand
CACTTTGCTTGTTTGGTGGCATTTTCCGCCACCGCTTTTCCATTTTGATGGCACTTTCCGCCACCATGAATTTTTTTTCGCTTATCTGAGTGGTGGCGCTTTTTGCCGTCACTTTGCTGTTTTGACGGCGCTTTTTGCCCCCCACTTTTGCATTTTGACGGCACTTTTTGCCTCCACACTTTTTCGGCTCTGATTTGTGCGGGGGCGCTTTCTGCCCCCACTTTGTGGTTTTGGTGGCGCTTTCTGCCCCCATTTGCACGTTTTGGGGGCGCTTTTTGCCCCCACACTAATGAAACTGCATCACTACATCCATAATAACGATTTCCTCTGCCATCATCCTGGTCTGTGTTCTTAGCTGTAACTGTTCTGTAAAGGAATTTGGATTCTTTGGCTTATGCTTTTTCAGCCACTTAGCTTCAATATCATCGAGCAGCTCATATGCTGTATCATTGACTTCATCTGCTCGCTCTTCAAGCTCCCCGAACCGCACCAGACTCTTATATCTCATTGGATATTCTTCCTTGATATATTTAATCCACATCCGCCCATACTTTCCTACATCTATATCTGCCTTCTCTGTTCCTGCGACAAGCACCGGATAAAAGATTCCATCCCTTTCTTCATATGGGATGCCAAGCTTTTCAAATGTTGTCCTACTCATAATGATTACCGCCTTTCTCATCACTCTGCAGAATATCAAGCACATGCTTTAATTGAACCAGCAGTTCTTCAACATCTATACCGCTGTCTGCTTCATCTAATGACTGTAATTCTTCCAGTATCGTATCAAGATGCACCTGCACTTTCTTTGCCACCTTCATTCCACCAACAACCCTGATTTCATGCTTCAGAAGACATTGGATGATATAATCCTGTTTTGAAAGGCCGCTGAGTGAAACCTTCACATTCAGCTCCTGTGCTTCCTCCGGTGACATACGAAACGCTACTACAACATTTCTCCATCTGTTCTTGGCATCCAGCCTTTTCTCGCTCATAATAATCTGCTCCTTCCGATATAAAATCTATTCTTTTAATTTCTGCTGCATATATCCAGCAAAACTTGTACCGGCATGATTCATAATGTTTTACATAGGCATTATCAGACTGCCTTGTACTTATCAATGCTTATAATTTTTTCCGCAGCCGCATCCATATCAATCATAGGTGCTGTTTCCTCTGTCTGCATGATTTCTACATCATCATCCTGCTCTTCGCAATCCTCAAAGCTTGCATTGACAGCATCAAGTCTGTCCGCCATTGCCACCTGCTTTGACGGAAACAGATGCGAATAACGATATGTGATATCAATGCTCTCATGACCAACCCTGTCAGCTATTGCAACTGCGGAAAACCCGAGGTCGATCAGATGCGAAATGTGCGAATGCCTTAGATCATGGATTCTGATTTTCTTCACACCGGATAATTTGCAGCCACGCTCCATCTCATGATGAAGGAAGCTCTTTGTTACCAGAAAAATCCTGTCTGTTGGTGTCTGGTCATATAACATTGCAAAATATTCCTGCATTTCTTCTGCAAGGAACTTTGGCAGCTTGATTGTCCTGTTGCTCTTAGATGTTTTCGGTGTTGTAATAACATCCTGCCCCTGTAGCCGCTGATACGATTTATTTATTCTGACTGTGTTCTTTTCAAAGTCAAAATCTTCCATTGTAAGAGCAAGCAGTTCACCTAATCTCATTCCCGTCCAGTACAGCATTTCAAATGCATAAAATGAAACCGGCTTGTCAATCACCGCTTCTGAAAACTTCTTATATTCCTCAGTTGTCCAGAAAAGCATTTCCTTCTTTTCTTCCCTGCCCATATTTCCGGCCTGTCTTGCCGGATTTGATTTCAGATTATAAAACCTGCACGCATGATTGAATATCGCACTTAAAATGTTGTGCATTGTCTTCTTGTAAGTCTGGGAATAACTCTTCCCATTCTCATAACGGAATGCAACCATCGCATTCTGCCACTTGCGTACATCTCCCGGTGTAATCTCATTCATCTTAAGATTCTTAAAATATGGAAGTATCTTTGTATCCACAATGTGTTCTTTGGTAAGCCATGTGTTGAGTTTGACATAATTTTTCACATCCTCTGTATACAGCTTCCAGAACTCTCCAAATGTCATATCCAGATTATTCTCCTGCCGTATTTTGTAATTACGCTCATAATCAAGTGCATCCCTCTTTGTTGCAAATCCTCTCTTCTTTATCTGTTTATTTTCCCCAGTCCAGTCCTTACAATAGAATTTGACAAACCAGGTGCCTGTCTTACTGTCTTTATAAGCTGGCATATTCATCATCTCCTTCTTTCCATATGCAGAAGCATATGCCTAAGCCGTATTGCTTCTGCACCTGCCTCTGCCTTAATCTTCTTACCTGTTGCTTATACTGCATCACTCATACCATAAATGCGTTCTTCAAAATATTTTCTGCTTACTTTTCCACGGATTACAATGTAACCCTTCTTTTCAAGTTCACTGTTGATCTGTCTCATAAGCTTGTATGCTGCGGATCTTGAAATTCCAAGAATCTGCATCACATCTCCTACTTCTAAAAACTTTTCGTTCATGCCTTTCACCACCTTTCCTTTAAATATTTGTTTTGGCGTTTCTCCATACCAGTTCTGCTGATGTCACAACCAGCCTCCTTACCTGAGATAATCTCCTGTAATACCGCCCGCTCCTGCTCGAGGTACTCGGTCCGCTTGGGGGAGTGTCTACATTCGCTCGATTCCTATGAATGTCATGGCAAATGCCTGTTAGATTTCTGATACCGCTCATTCAGTTGTTTTTTAATACTATATTGTATAGATAATTGAATCGATATTATTCTATACCGTGTGGTATTGAATTGTCAAGATATTTTTCTAATGTTCTCGTATAGAAAAACTTCCATTTTCATTTTTTCCGTGTTATACTGTCTTTAACAGTCCATCTGGGACAGATAAACGGAGGTAACTACACTATGACAATTGGTGAAAGAATAAAGAAAATACGGGTATTCCGTAAAATGACAATGGACGAGTTGGGCGGTGCACTTGGATTTGAGGGCAAAAATATGTCTGTCCGCATATCCCAGTATGAAACCGGTGCCCGCATTCCCGGTGAAGATATGATTCTAAAACTTGCTGATGCATTGCACTGCAATTACAAGGCAATCTCTGATTACAGCCTTGGTGCTGCTGAAGATATCATTGAAACACTTTTCTGGCTTGAAGAAAGTGCCTCATCACTTCCTGCCCGTGGAAAAGGTACAAGATTCCCAGAGTACACAGCTCCCGGCAACCTGATTCATCTGACTGCAATGGCTCCGGCAAAACCTTCCGAGGCTGCCAGACCAACTTACAATGAAGATGATTATGAAAGTGCAGGCTCACCTGTCGCATTAACTTTTGAATATGGATTGGTAAATGATTTCCTTACGGAATGGTGTGAAATGAAAACGAAATTAAATAGTGGAGAGATTTCTCCAAATGAATATTTTGAGTGGAAAATAACATGGCCTCATGCGTAGAACATAATGCCATCCGCTGTGCACCATCTCGATTCCGCTTCGCTGCATCTCGATGGAGGGCGTTCGCCCTATAGGAATAGAAACCTGCTGTCTGTGGAATGTAAGCATTCCAAGCCATCAATTTTCTATTCCTGCACTGCTCACTTTAGTACCAAATTAGTACCACAAGGCAAAAAACAAGCTCGCAAATGCCCATTTTACTAGGTTTTGCGAGCTTTTGAAAATTACTCAAACTCTATCGTACCAGGCGGTTTACTCGTCAGATCATAGAATACCCGGTTAACTCCTCTTACTTCATTAATAATTCTGCTCATCACCGTCTGCAGAACCTCAAACGGAATTTCGGCACTTTCCGCCGTCATGAAGTCAATTGTCTTAACAGCTCTTAATGCGACTGCATAATCATAGGTTCTCTCATCGCCCATGACACCGACCGATCTCATATTGGTGAGGGCCGCGAAGTACTGGTTCGGCATCCAGCTTGGATCTTTGCCGTTCGCCTCTTTATATTCTGCCGCTGCCTTATCTACCTCTTCACGGTAGATTGCATCTGCATCCTGTACGATCTTTACCTTCTCGGCAGTTACCTCTCCGATAATACGGATACCAAGGCCCGGACCAGGGAATGGCTGACGGAATACCAGCTTCTCCGGAATTCCCAGCTCTAAACCTGCCTTCCGCACCTCATCCTTAAACAGGTTTCGAAGTGGCTCAATAATTTCCTTAAAATCTACGTAGTCCGGAAGTCCTCCGACATTATGATGAGACTTGATGACTGCAGATTCTCCGCCAAGGCCGGATTCTACAACGTCCGGATAAATGGTTCCCTGTGCCAGGAAATCAACTGCACCGATCTTCTTTGCCTCTTCCTCAAACACACGGATAAATTCCTCACCGATAATCTTACGCTTTGCTTCCGGCTCTGTAACACCTGCCAGCTTTGTATAATAACGATCCTGTGCATTGACACGGATGAAATTCAGATCAAACTGTCCGCCCGGACCGAATACACCTTCCACCTCATCGCCTTCATCCTTACGCAGAAGACCGTGATCTACGAATACACAGGTCAACTGCTTACCGATTGCTTTTGACAACAGACCGGCTGCAACGGAGGAGTCTACACCACCGGACAGAGCCAGTAACACCTTGCCGTCTCCGACCTTCTCACGAATGGAGCGGATGGAATCCTCTACAAAGGTATCCATTCTCCAGTCGCCGGCACATCCGCAGATGTTCCGAACGAAGTTGAATAACATCTTAGATCCTTCCGGTGTATGCAATACTTCCGGATGGAACTGGATTGCGTATAAATTCTTCTCTGCATTCTCACATGCCGCTACCGGACAATTATCGGTAGTTGCGATTGCCCGGAATCCGGGTGCCATCTCAGATATATAATCAAAATGGCTCATCCAGCAGGTTGTATCCTCTGTAACATCCTTGAACAATGCAGATTTCGTATCTACATGAACATCGGTCTTACCATACTCTCTGGCTGTTGCACGCTCTACCTTGCCACCCAGAACAAAGCTCATCAACTGTGCTCCGTAGCATAATCCAAGTACCGGGATTCCCATTTCAAATAATTCCTTTGAATAGGTCGGTGCGCCCTCCTCATAACAACTGTTTGGGCCGCCGGTCAAAATAATTCCCTTTGGATTCATTGCACGAAGCTTCTCAAGCTCCGTTTTGTACGAGTAGATCTCACAATATACATTGCACTCTCTTACTCGCCTGGCAACTAACTGATTATACTGTCCACCAAAATCCAGTACAATGATTAATTCCTGTTTCATAATCCGGTATCCTTTCTTCTGTCCTCTTAACTTTACTGTCTGACATCCTACTCTTCTTCCTTGATCACACCGGAAGCCGCCTCTTCTTTGGCCTCTTCCTCCTTGGCTTCCTCACTGCCCGGCATCTTGCCTTCCATCAGCATTGCATGCTCCTTCTCCAGCTCCTTTGCCAGCTCGTAGAATGTCCATTTCTTATTGGTTGAAGTCATTACACATTTTAACGGAATGCCCTCTAACCCACGCTTCTTGATATTGCTGAGCATCAGGTCGATTCGTCTTCCGATTGAAAAGTTGTGCATGACGATCACTTCCTCATTTAATGGCGGGTACTGCTCCGGATTCGGATTCTCCTCCATATCCTTCACACCTGCCAGATAGCCCACAGTCTGGCCCAGCTGGTCATCATGAATGTTCTTCACCCGTATTCCCATCTGTACCAGTACATACTGGATCTCTCTTGTTCTCTGCGGATCTGTGAATCCGTACATTAATACTGTTTCACCTGTCGGTCTATGCATGTCTCATTACTCCTTTCCCACTATAACCGCTTTTCGTTTTACCTTCTCTGATTGTCATTATATGCCTGTTTCCATATATCCAGAAACGGTCGGAATGCCGATGGCATTGCCGCCTGTTCCTCCAGTTCGCTTTCTGTCATCCATGTAAATGCAGGATCCATCTGCCTGCACGTTATATAATAAGCCGTCATCTGCCATTCCACATGCGAAAAAATATGTGTATAATTCGTCTCTAACCGCAGCTGCTCCGGTGACGTCTTCCAGTCGCCGGCAGTATCAACCGCCTGCTGCTTTGTCAGGAATCCTTCCACGTTCGGGAACTCCCACATACCGGACAGCAATCCCTTCTGATGACGCTTCCGAATCGCGATCCGGTCACCACATTGCAGGATCAGCACTGTCTTTTCTTCTTTTCTCCGTGCCTTCTTCTGATCGCGCACCGGATAACTCGCCCAGCTACCGTGCTGTCCTGCCAGACACATATGTGCCAGCGGACACTGCTCACACTTCGGAGCCCCATTCGGCACACATACCGTTGCTCCGATCTCCATCAGTGCCTGTGTCATCATGCCACAATGTCCTTCCGGATAGACCTGTGCCAGCTCCTCCCGGATCCGGTTCTTCGTGGACTGCTTATCAATGTTGGACGCATCCTCCGATAATCTGGTATAGACCCGCAGCACATTGCCGTCTACCGCCGGTGTCGGCAGCTCATAACAGATCGACCCGATTGCTCCGGCCGTATAATCACCAATCCCGGCCAATGAATGTATCCCTTCATACGTATCCGGGAATACTCCCTGATACTCCTCCATGACCATCTGTGCCGCCTTTTTAAGGTTTCTCGCCCGATTGTAGTAGCCGAGGCCTTCCCATAGCTTCAGCAACCGGTCCTCTTCCACCTCTGCCAGACTCTGAATCGTAGGCAATGCCTGCAGGAACCGTTTATAATACTCCTTCACCGCTTCTACTCTGGTCTGCTGCAACATGATTTCTGACAGCCACACATGATACGGCTCCCGGTCTTCCCGCCACGGAAGCTTCCGTGCGTGCTCCGGATACCATTCTAACAAATCATTTACCAACTGTTCACGTTTATCCATAAGTATACCACATCTTCTTCTGAAAACCAACTGCAAACATCCTGTCCGCTACAGGATCGTACCGCCGCCGATCACAACATCATCCTGATAGACCACCACTGCCTGACCTCTGGTAATTGCCCGCTGTGGCTCTATGAATTCGACCTGCACATGACCGTTCTCCAGCCGTTTCACATGGGCATCCTGTGCCTGCTGCCGATAACGGATCTTCGCCTGCAGGATCTTGCCGTCATAATCCCGATCCAGGATCCAGTTGAAATTCTCCGCCTCCAGTGTCGTCCGGAATAAGTCCTCATTCGTGCCCAGCACGACCTGATTCTTCTCCGGCAGGATATCCACTACATAAAGCGGATGCTTCGCCGCGATTCCCAGCCCCTTCCGCTGACCGATCGTATAGCCGTAATATCCCTGATGGGTGCCAAGCACCTCTCCGTCGGTACCGACGAACTGCCCAGGTCCTATATGAATATCATAAGACTCTTCCATGAATTTCTTATAATCACCGTCCGGTACAAAACAAATATCCTGACTGTCTCGTTTCGAAGAGTTTATCAGTTCGTGTTCCTGTGCGATCTCACGCACATGATCCTTGCTGAGTTCTCCCAGTGGGAACATGGTATGTGCCAGCTGCTCCTGCGTCAGAGAATACAGTACATAGCTCTGATCCTTCGTCGGATCCAGCGCCCGTCGCAGTTGATAGCACCCGTCTTCCTGCGTAATGCGGGCATAATGTCCGGTTACGATCACATCACAGCCCAGCTCCTGTGCCGTCTGGTACAGATGCTCGAATTTCAGATGCCGGTTACACTCAATACATGGATTCGGCGTACAGCCTTTCAGATAGCTGTTTACAAAGGGATCCATGACCTTCTCTTTAAAATCATCCTTATAGTTTACCACATAATAAGGAATCCCGATCCGGAAAGCCACACTTCTGGCATCCTCGATATCATCCAGCGAGCAGCAGGTCTTCTCTCTGGAAATGCCGATCTCATCATTATCATATAGCTTCATGGTTACTCCGATACAGTCATAACCCTGCTCCTTCATCAGCAGAGCCGCTACGGAGGAATCCACACCGCCACTCATGGCAATTAATGCTTTTCTCTTCATCATATCCATACTCTTTCTTATTTTACTTCTTCGCCCATTATAGCATAACTTACATTTCCGGAAAACCTAAATACGCAAAAACTCTCCGGTTGCCTTTGTATACCGGAGAGTCTGATTTTGATTTAACCTTATAAGATGCGATATTTGCTATGTTTCCTAGAATACAGGTACAACTGCATTTCCATAAGTTTCCTTAATGTAGTTCTTTACATCATCACTTAATACTGCGTTAACCAATGCCTGTGTCTTTGCGCTGTTCTCATTGCCTTCCTTTACTGCAATGACATTTGCATAAGTATCGGCTGCCAGTGAGTCAGATGCCTCTACTGCGATTGCATCTGCAACATCCAGACCACCCTCTTTTGCATAGTTACCATTAATCGCTGCGATATCTACATCCGGCAGAGAACGCACGAGCTGCGCTGCCTCGATTTCCTGGATCTGCAGGTTCTTTGGATTCTCTACGATATCCAGAACAGTTGCCTGAAGTCCTGCATCATCCTTTAACTTAATCAGTCCCTGTGCTTCTAACAGTAACAGTGCTCTTGCTTCGTTAGTAGTATCGTTCGGTACTGCTACGGTTGCGCCATCCTGTAAATCATCCAGGCTGGCTGTCTTTCCTGCATAAAGACCAAATGGTTCAAAATGAACAGCTGCTACGGATACCAGATGTGTATTGTTTTCCTTGTTAAAGTCATCCAAATATGGCTGATGCTGGAAGAAGTTTGCATCCAGATCTCCATCCTCCAATGCTGTGTTCGGTAATACATAATCATTATACTCTACAATCTGCAGATCATAGCCCTGCTCCTTTAACACATCCTTTACCTGTGCAAGAATCTCTGCATGTGGTGTTATGCTTGCGCCGACCTTGATTACTTCCAGATTCTCATCTGCTGCCTCGGATGAGCTATCCTCTGCTGTGCTGGCACTCTCAGATGCCTCGCTGGAATTTTCTGTGGTTCCGCTTGCTCCGCATCCGGTAAGACCGAGTGCTCCAACTGTAACTGCTGCTAATCATTCTCTCCTTTTCTCTTTGCATCTTATATCAATTTTATGGTTAATCATTAATTCCGGATACGCTTATCCGTTTTATTTACAATAAACATGCCAAGCTCCTGGAATACCTGTACGATGATAACCAGTACAAATACGGTTGCCCACATGATATCGCTCTGATACCGATAGTATCCATAGTTGATTGCGATGGCTCCCAGTCCGCCGCCACCGGTGAATCCGGCCATGGCAGAGTAGCCAAGCAACGTTGTAAATGCGATCGTACATCCTACGATCAGGGATGGTCTTGCCTCCGGAAGAAGCACCTTCACAATAATCTGCATCGGGCTGGAGCCCATGGCCTGTGCGGCTTCGATCACACCCGGATCGACTTCCTTTAAGGAAGACTCAACCATTCTGGCAATAAACGGGATCGCCGCTGCTACCAGCGGAACGATCGTTGCGGTCGTTCCGATCGTGGTCCCAAGCAATGCCCGCGTAAACGGCAGGATTGCGATCAACAGAATAATAAACGGAATGGATCTGGTCAGGTTTACGATGATTCCCAGAATCAGGTTCACCGGTCTGCATCGACAGATTCCGTTTTTGTCTGTAATAAAGAGCAGGACTCCGAGCGGAATTCCCACAATATAGGAACAGACGGTTGATACAATAATCATATATATACTTTCCAGGCTGCCCTTCCACAGAAGGGCTACAATCTGACTAAATTCCATTGGCTGTTCCCTCCTCGTAATGGACTCCGATCGAGTCCAGATATTTCTTTGCTTCGCTTATAACTTCCTCATCATTCGGAAATTCCAAAAGCATCTGTCCGTATGCTTTACCGCCGATATCCTCGGTACCTGCATTTAAGATACCGATCGGCTTCTGACATCGCAGTACCAGATTGGCCACGATTGGTTCGGAGGACGCCTGTCCGCCGAATGCCAGCCGGAAGATCCTTCCTGTCACATGACTCTCATCATACTTCTGCTTCGGATAGATCATTTCCTGTGCAATCTTTGTCTTCGGTGCCAGGAACACATCCTGCACCGTACCCTCTTCCACAATCTCACCTTCATTTAAGACTGCGACCTGGGTGCATATCTTCTCAACGACTTTCATCTCATGAGTGATTACGATGATCGTAACTCCCATTCGTTCGTTGATTTCCTTTAACAGATCCAGAATCGAATTCGTTGTATTCGGATCCAGTGCACTGGTTGCCTCATCACACAGAAGATATTTCGGTTCGGTTGCAAGAGCTCTTGCAATCGCGACTCTCTGCTTCTGTCCTCCGGACAGCTGTGCCGGATAGTTCTGCATTCGATCCTCAAGTCCTACCAACTTCAGAAGCTCTATTGCTCTCTTCTTCGCTTCCTTTATCGGAACTCCTGCGATCTCCAGTGGATAGCAGACATTCATCAATGCATTCCGCTGTGCCAGCAGATTAAACTGCTGAAATACCATACCGATCTTTCTGCGTTCTTCCCGAAGCTTACTCTTCTTTAAGGAAGTCAGCTCCACCTCATCCAGAAATACCTTTCCGGAGGTCGGACGCTCCAGCAGGTTCAGACATCGAACCAATGTCGACTTGCCTGCACCGGACGAACCGATGATTCCGAATATGCTTCCATCTTCAATTATCAGATTAATATCTTTTAAGGCCTTTACTTCCCGTTTCTTCAGGCGAAAGGTTTTGTTTACTCCTTCTAATCGAATCATGTTCCTACCTCTCTTTCGATAGGCCTTAGTATATCAAACTACTGGGAAATGTGTTAATACTTGAAATCTATTGTCCGCTATAGGATTATTCTATAGCAAATACTTTCTTTCGAAGAATCAGATAAATGATGATCATTGCAGTACCGGTCAGTATCCATGAGATTGGGTACACGTTCATGATCCAGTCAAAGGTACGGAACTTCCGAAATACCGTATAGAGCCAGAGAATCCGGAACCCACAGGATCCAAGGATCGTAATGATCGTCGGTAGAAGTGAATATCCCATTCCACGCAGAGCCGCACCTGCGATCTCATATGAACCGGTCATGAACTCCAGCATCATAACATGGGTCATACGGATCATGGCATATTCGATAACCGGCGGGTCTACCGTAAATATCCGGATAAATGTATGTCTGCCAAGGATAAAGAATGCACTTAAGATTGCACAGAACACCATGCCGAGCAACATACATCCCCGGTATACCTTCTTACACCGGTCATATTCCTTCGCACCGAAGTTCTGACTGGTGAATGTAACTGCAGTCTGGTTAAATGCATTGATCACAAAATAAGAACAGTACTCAAAGTTCAGTGCAGCTGCAGAGCCTGCGATCGCATCCGGCCCGAAGCTGTTGATGGCAGACTGGATACATACATTGGAAAGAGAGAACACCATTCCCTGTATACCGGCCGGCATTCCGATTCGTAGCACCTTGCCCAGATCATGCATATTCACCTTGAAATCATGGAAGGTCAGTCTCAAATCTTCCTCCTCATGCATCAGTATAAAGACTACGATTCCGGAGCTGACAATATTGGAGACAACCGTTGCGATTGCCACACCGGCCACATCCAGCCGGAATACGATCACCAGCACCAGATTTAAGATTACATTTATCACACCGGATACGATCAGACAGAATAACGGACGTTTCGTATCACCGATACTCCTAAGAATTGCCGCACCAAAGTTATAGATCATAATAAACGGCATTCCGATCATATAAATCCGCAGATATAACATTGCCTGATTCAGAATGTTATCCGGTGTCCGGATCAGCTCCAATACCGGTCTGGCTGCTGCGATTCCTACAATCGTCATCAACAGACCACAGGCCACTGCCAGCAGCATAACGGTCTGAACCACCTGCTTCAGCCGCTCCCGTTTTCCCTGTCCGATGTAATTGGCGATTACTACATTGGCTCCTACCGATAATCCTACAAATAAATTGATCAGCAGATTGATCACAGCACTGTTGCCACCCACAGCCGCCAATGCATTACTGCTGGCAAACCGTCCGACGACCGCCACATCCGCTGAGTTAAAAAGCTGCTGCAGAATACTGCTTGCTGCCAGTGGCAATGCTACGATCAGCAGCTTGTCCCACAGGGAGCCATGCAGCATATCCATCTGTTTCTTTGTCTTCTGTCTATCTTTCATTTCTTTCTTATCTCCTGATTCCTCATAAATCCATCCCCTATTTTAGGCATCTGCCGGAGGAAATGCAAGTAGGTTGTATCCGCTTTCCGAAAATGGTATAATCTATTTGCTTTATAAGACTTATATAGCATAATGGGATTTATATACTATAACGATTGGTGAAGGAATGTCATATGGGATTATTCAGAAAACCACTTACAACCGAAGAGTCAGAACGACAGGCACGCTACGAGGCTTCCAAGAGCCGGCTGATGGAGCTTCATACAAAGGCTTCCCTGTTGTTTTATATTGATGAAATCCAGTCCTCGGACACCGCTCCCCAGATTCTGGTCGGCGAGCAGGTCCGTGGCGAATTCCATCCGGGAACCACACTGGATATCTATGATTGCGAGGGGCTTCCGGTCGGTCACATGACGGTCGGATCCATGGAAGAACGGGAAGTAAAACTATCTGTTTTTGAAAAAGGAATACGTTCCTATTGTACTCCGGAGGAAGTCTGGGCTGGATATGCACCCGGACAGTTTCTGGCAGTGATACCACATACCTCTCCGGTCTAAGGAGCCACCTGCCTGTTATGTTACAACATATTCACAACCATTTATATTCAATAAGAAAGGAATCATTATGGCACAGATTAGTAATGACTGGGATGCACCTCTGCGTCCGGAATATAAGAAACCATACTACCGGGATCTGTTTAACCGGGTCGTCGAAGAATATCAGAACTATGTAGTATATCCACCTTCAGATGAAATCTTTACGGCATTTCATCTGACACCTCTTCATGAGGTTAAGGTCGTCATTCTGGGACAGGATCCCTACCATGAAGAAGGACAAGCTCACGGTCTCTGTTTCTCCGTAAAGCCGGGTGTAGAAACACCTCCGTCCCTGGTCAATATTTATAAGGAACTGCATGATGATCTGGGCTGCTATATTCCGAACAATGGCTATCTGACCAAATGGGCCAAACAGGGTGTCCTGATGTTAAACACCCTGCTTACCGTCCGCGCCCATCAGGCATTCTCCCACCAGGGAATCGGCTGGGAACAGTTCACCGATGCGGCGATCCGCATCCTGAACGAACAGGACCGCCCAATCGTCTTCCTCTTATGGGGAAAGCCGGCTCAAAGTAAAGCTGCCATGCTAAACAATCCGAATCATCTGATCCTGAAAGCACCGCACCCAAGTCCATTATCTGCTTACCGCGGATTCTTCGGCTGCCGGCACTTCAGTCAGGCTAATGCGTTTCTGGAAGAACATGGTCTGGAACCGATTGACTGGCAGATTGAAAATATCTGATTTCTTATTTTTATTCTTTATTTTACCGTTACAATCAACGTATCATAGCCCAGATTGTATAATTGCGTCTGGGCTTTTTTTGCATCCTCCGGACTACTGTAGTTACCGACCTGAACTGCAAAGTACTCTCCATTCTCCACAATCTCCGCTTCAAATCCCTCATCAATCAACTGCTCCAACATAAACTGCGCATTGCCATACCGCCGGAATAGTCCGGTCTGTACCCGATAGGTCTTTGCCGCCGGTGTCCCCGGTCCTACCACATTTTCGATTCCATCTGCGATGGCTTCTGCAATCATATCAAAATTCTGATCAAATGTCCGGTTATCGGCATCTGTATTAATAAATCCCGCTTCGATCAGAATCGCCGGCATCTGGGTTCTGCGAAGTACTGCCAGATTCTTCCGCTCCTGCACGCCCAGATTCTTAAATCCTGCCTTCTCCAGCTCCTCATTCACACTGCGTGCCAGTTCTCCACGCACACCACTGTCCGTGTATACCAGTGTTTCCACGCCGCTATAGGTGTTCGGATACGGACTGGAATTCCGGTGGAAGGAAACGAAATAATCCGCTCCGGAACGGTTGGCGATCCTCGCCTTCTCCACCGGTGAATCAAACTTATCCTCTGTCCGGGTATACACAACCCGGTATCCCCGCTGCTCCAGCAGATCACCTACCGCCAGTGCCAGTCTCAGATTATCGTCTTTCTCCAGTCGTCCGTTATAAGTAGCTCCACCATCGCTGCCACCATGTCCCGCATCTATCACAATTGTTGCTGCCATTTTGCATACTCCTGATTTCATTTATCATTAGTATATGCAAAAATCAGCAAACCTTGCAATTTTTATCCCGGCTCCTATCCCTCTCTCCGACGTCTTTTTAAGATTATAAGAAATACTACAAATGCTGCCAGTCCGATCACTCCGCCGATCGTTCCGAAGAACAGCCCCTTGTTCGTATAATATCGGATCCATAAATTGGTTGTTACAAAGAATCCTCTTGCTTCCGCAGTCTGTTCATTGCCTGCAGCATCTGTCGTGACTACCTTCACATTATGGACATGGATGGAATCACCGGATATATCAAAGGTATACGGCTGATTTCCGGCTGTCATCTCTGCAACCTCCTTCTCATTCCATGTCCGGTATGGCTGATTGTAATCATCCAGATAGACTGTCACTGTCTTAAGAAGCAGGTTATCACTTGCGCTTATCTCGGCCGTCATCTGATCAACCGCATAGGTTTTGTGGCTCTCCAGATTCAGCAGTACAATATTCGGTGCTGTCTTATCCACGCCGAACCGCAGTTCTGCGCCCTTGGTGTCCAGCGTATTCTCCGCCACATTACCGGCTCCGTCTTCCGAATGGATATTCAGCCGGTATGCACCGTCATCCTCAAAGTTCTTCTTAAAGATCGTGTAGACATACCGGTACCAGTTTCCATTACCGCCCGTCACATCCATTCTGTAATCGGTTCCCTCTGTCAGCACGATCGTCTGATTATTCTTAAATAATGTCAGCCGGATATTCTTTAACGCATTTGCATTCACTTCTGTAATAACAACGTCCTCTGCATCCTTGACATAGGAGCTGTTGAACCGCTTCGCAACATCTCCGAATTCATAGGTGGAACCGAACCGGTTGACAGAGAAGGATACTTCTTTTGTTGTAGTGTTACCGGCCCGGTCTGTCAGACTCGCCTGCAAAGTATAAATATCGTCCGCTTCCTTTGTATTGGCAAAGTTCCGGAATGTGAAAGTGCCACCGGTCTGTGTCCGTGTATATGTACCATCCGGGTTTACGGCTCCACGGTTAACTCCGGTCAGATGAACCGTCAGATTCTCCGGATCGTAGTTTGCATCCGAACCGGTGATCACCGGCATTACCTCTCCGTTATAAGCTGCCTGATCCATAATATTCTGAAGCTCCAGCTCCGGTGCTGTTGTATCGATATAAAAACTCTCTTCCGGATACCGTTCGGCCTCGTTTCCAACCATATCCCGCACTGCAAGCTGGAAGGTATACAGGGCATCTCCGGAATACGTGATCGTTGCTGTATGCCGGTCTCCATCCTGCTGCCAGCTGCTGACAGACGGTCTTGCCGCTTCCGCACCATCTCTGGTCGCTGTTACTCTCACATCTACCAGATCTGCGTTGAAATTATGCTCCATGACTGTGATTGTTGCGGTTCTGGCTGCATTATAATAGTTTCCGTTTCTTGCATTCCGGTTGTCATAACTTACCGAAACCTCCGGTGCTGTCTTATCGATCGTAAATGTTTCCGGTGCCGCAGTTCCTGCTGCATATTCTACGCCCTCTGCCTGGTTTCCGGCCATATCCGTATACCGGATTCCAAATGTATAATCACCGTCTGCCTGATAGGTAATCACGGCTGTCCACACGGTATCATCCTGATTGCCGCCGCCATCCTGCCTGCTCCAGTCTGAGATCTCCGGCATCACTCCGTCCGTATTGGTAATCGAAAGCTGTACCGCAGACGGATCAAAATTCCGTTCCATAATACTGACATATGCATGACGGTCTCCCCGGAAATAAGTATCATTGACTGCCTGATTGTTATCATAGCGCACCTGTATTTTCGGTGCCGTTTTATCGATCCGGATCGTCTGCTCTGCCTGTACACTGTTACCCGCATTATCCCAGGCGGTAACCACGATCAGGACATCATTGCTGTTATTCAGCGTACTGTCTACTGTGATACTGCCACGCCATTTTCTTAATAATCCTTCTGCAGTCTGTTTATTCGCGTCCTGAACATACAGATCACCGCTCTGTGTCGGCTGCTCTGCATTTACGGCCCGGTTATAAATCTGATAACTGATTCTTCCGAGTCCCGAACAGGTACCACCGGTCACCGGATCTGAAATTGAAAGATCCACCTTCACGTCATCACGATAGATGCCATTTACCGGCTTCTCCGGATCCACGCTTACCTCCGGTGCAATATATTCCACCAGTGGATTCTGCTTATCGATCATCAGGCCGTCTGTGCTGAGATAGGTATAGTTACCGGCTTTATCCCGGATACGGACATAAACCACACCCTGCACATTATCCGTCAGCTTCAGCTCCCGGAATGACTGCCAGCCGGTTATGCTGTCTAACTCCTTACGAGTCAGCGGTTTTACACCGGCCGCTGTATTCTGTGCTGTGTTTTCCACTTTATCTACATAGTAATCTACGGACTTTATCGGAGAAGTCAGATCCTCCTTTGTACAGCTGATCGTGATCTCCTGCTTGGAACAGAATCCATAGGTCAGAACCGATCTTAAACCGCTCCACTCTGCCGTACGTCCTTCCGCCGATACCGCCTGTACACTTCCGGTCGGTGCCGTCTTATCTACCGTAAATTTATACGGTGATTTCTGACCGTTTGTATTCACGGTCGCATTCTTATTGCCTGCCAGATCCTTATACGATACGGATACCGTATAGTTCGCATCCTTCTTATAAGTTATCACTGCCGTATGGGTGGCGCTATCCGGGTTCTTTTTGTTTTCCATCGTCTTCCAGCTGCTGATCGTATATGCATTTTCAACCGCTTTTCCCTTGGCATCCGTGGCTGTTATCACGATTCCCTTTGTCGCCGCATTGGCATCAAAATGATGACTTCTTTCGGTAATAACGACAGTCGCGGTTCTTGCCTTAAAGTATCCGGAAGCCGCACCGGCATTCGCCTTATCCTGATAAGTTACCTGAATCTGCGGTGCCGTATTATCAACGTCCAGCTTCACTGACTGCACGGTTTCATTTCCCGCATTATCACATGTCTTAACATATACAACTACATTGCAACTGTTGTTTTTCGCCTTATCAACCGTTATCTTTCCCTTCCAGGCATTTACCAGATCCTTCATAGCCGGATCGGTTTTCGTATAAGTAAACAGATTGCCGGACTGGGTCTTTACTCCATCCTTTTCAATCCAGTAATCAACCGTCCTAATACCGGAATAGGCTCCCTGATCCTGTACATGGACCTGTACTTCCACCTTGGATTTCCGGTTATATAATCCACAGGTGGCATTCCCCTTAGAATAAAATCCATTGCTCTCTGACGGTATCAATGTAATACCGCAGCCGGTCGTATCGACTATGAATCCATCCGAACTGATATACCGATAGTTTCCGGCATAATCCATAACTCTTGCATAGATTACAAACTGTTCATTGCTTACCTCAAAGCCGCCATCCGGATAGGTCTGAAAGCTTCCTGTATTGTAAATGGTATCCAGCTCTGCCGCCGTTTTCGCCTGTGCATCCGAAGTCTTATAGTATTCGATCACGCATGGACTGACCACATCCTCTGCCGACATCCTCACACGTACCTTCTGCTTACTGTATCGTCCGAAAGTCAGTACCTTCAGCAGCTTATTCCAGGTGGTCTCCCGAATGGTAATCGTTCCGTCCGGAGCATCCTTATCAATAGCAAACACATACGGATTCTCTCCATTGACCGTAATCGTCTCATTCGCCAGACCTGCCTTATTCTCATAGTGGAAAGACCATGTATAATATCCATCCTGCGTAAATGTTACACTTGCCGTATGAATATCTCCGTCACTCTTCCAGCCGCTGAACATTGCTGCTGCGTCCAGCTCGATCGGTTCTCCGTTGCGGTCTTCTGCCTGAAGCTCAAGCCCTGCTGTTGCCGCATCCGGGTCAAAGGTAGAACTCCGATCCTCGATCGTGATCACCGCCGTCCGGGTCGCATTATAGTATCCCCGTCCTTCTGACACCTGCCCTGCAATTCCGTCAATCGCGATCCGGACCTTCGGCGCGGTTGCATTCATATTGACCGGAACGGTTCTGGTTGCACGGTTCCCTGCATTATCTTCGGCAATGATCGTCACCTGTACATCATCAGCGTTATTCTGATCCTTGCTGACTGTAAATTCCTTCTCAACCATCTGCACCAGCTGATCCTTCGTCGGCGCTGCATTATCAAAGGTATAAAGATTCCCCTGCTGTGTTATAACTCTGCTGCCATCCCTCAGCATGGACACCGTATAATCTACCTGTCTGATACCGGAATAATCCTTTATTTCCTCTTCATTTAACTCATTTACATTGACCTTCACTGTCACATCTGAGTTGTAAAAACCATATTCATTCGGTTTATCCAATGTAACCGTGATCAGACTCTCCGTCATGTCAACTACAACTCCGTTGGTTCCGATATATGCCGTATTTCCGGCATAGTCCGTGATCCTGGCATATACTGCAAATGCCTCATCCTGTTCTGTTTTTATTCTTTCCTGCGTGAAGCTGCCCTGTGCATACAGCGCTTCCAGCTCTGCCTTTCCAAGCACCTCTTCCGAATCAGACTTATAATACTGCACCTCATGTAATGGTGAAGTAGCATCCGTCCCCTCCGCAACTACGGTAGTTGTTTTATTCTGATATATTCCAAAGGTCAGCTTCTGTAATAGCTCGGACCAGCCATTTTCATTTACAGAAATTGTTCCCTGCGGGGCTGTCTTATCCACCGTAAATGTCTGCAGATCCTCTCCGGTCTCTGTGACCCTCTGTGCTTCCAGGCCTGCCTTATTGGTATAGGAGATATTCCATTCATAATTGGCATCCTGGCTGAATGTAAGGGTCAGAATATGAGTATCTCCATCCTCCTGCCAGACCGGATTTAAATACTCCGCCCGCATTGGGATCTCATTGTTATCCGCATCTCTGGCTAAAATCTCAATTCCGTTAAATGCCAGTGTCTTGTCAAAGCTTCCCACACGATCCGTATATGTGATCACTGCAGTCCGGTCTGTATTGTAATAGCCGTCCATGGCTTCCGCAGCCTTCGTCCCTTCCATGACATAGGATACTTCCGGTGCTGTCGTATTGATTTTCAATGTCAGCTGCTCCTCTTTGGTATTTCCGGCATGATCTGTTACTGCGACATGCAGCACCGTATTATCACTGTTATTTCTCACTGCTTCGACCGTCACACTCTCCGCAACAGAGGTCTGAACCGCTTCCCCGGACATATATTCATATAAAATACCGCTATCCGTTGTAGCTCCGTCAGTATAACCCTTGCCCTGCGTGATCGCTCCGTCACAGGTCACCCAGTATTCTACCTTACTGATTCCGGAGCATCCACTGAGCTCTGCTTCGGTTTCATCCGGGATACCTGCTTCCTCTGCCCGGAGCTGTACATTGACATCCCTATTATAATATCCATACTCATTCGCTGCATCCGGAGTCATGGTAAGTACCGGCGCTTCCTTATCGATCACGATTCTCAGCCGGTCATCCGGCAATGTCACATCTGCCCATTTATATATAAAGCTGAAAAATCCTGCCTTCCGTACCCGGATACGCTTAATGATCGTCGTTTCCGTCAGTTCAATGACCTTCGTTCCGGAATTCCACTTTATTTCCTGATTCTTATCATCGGTAATGCGGATTTCCAGTCCGTCTGCCGCCCGGAAGATTACCCTTGCATCCTTTGCATATATGTACCGGTTCGTGCCTTCCTTCCGGATTGCATCCATACTGTTAAAGGTCACTCCGTTCTCAAAGGATATCTCCTCATTCTCCTCAAAAATAACCTGAATCCGCTTGTCCTCACAGATATTCACCAGATTAAACTGAAATGTACCATCCTCTGCTTCCTGTCCGTTTTCACACTCGGTCTCCTGCATGAGTGCATCATTAATCCGGATCTCTTTGATGTGATAATTCTGCTCCGGTTTCATTGTAAGCGTACTGCTTCCGCCATACTCTACCGCCTCTTCGGATACCTGAATCGTTCCATGCTCCGGAGGCTCCGCTATGACTCTCTGCATCTGATAGGCAAATGTAATCTCCAGTTCATAATCTGCATCTGCCGTAATGGTTTTCTGATACGGATTCGCATTGGTATAAGTATTATCCGTATAGGACTCATCCGCAACTACAGTTTCCCCCTGTTTCAGTACAACACCTGCTACCCGATATAATTCGTTCGGAGTCGCTGTTATCTGAATGGCCGTTCCATCCTCTGCCGTAACTTTCTCAGCTCCTATCGTTCCACCGGAAGAAGACGGCTGCGTCTCGATCGTTCCTCTGGTATTATCATAACGAACAGTTACCGTATAGATTCTGACAAAAGCAGCCGTCACTGTCGTGTCACCGGTTACTGTAACTTCCGTACTGAATGCATTCGGATCTTCCACTACCTGCGGAACATCATTCACCAGCACTGTCAGGATCTGATATCCGGCATCCGGTGTTACCGTTAACTGTACCTGTGAATCCCGTTCCGCCTGAATACTGTTGCCGGTTTCCTCATTCAAACGAATGCTTCCACCTTCCCCCGCACTGGCCGTCACTGTATATTTCTCATTCTCTAATGATACCACCAGCCGGTCGTTTGCAACGCCCGATGCAATCCGGATATTCCGAATAGTTTTCATCTCATATCCTTCTGCGAATACGGTCACATCCATCTGAATGGATCGTGTACCACCCTCCTGTCCCGGAGTCAATAACGTCTCCAGATCAATGATACAGATTCCATCCTCTCCGGTCCGGAGCTCTCTGCTTTCATATGTCTCACTCTGCATATCTGACCCAGGTACGGTCTCAACAATCGTCATATTGCAGGAAACGGCTGCTTCCTGAACCGGGTTGCCGTTCTTATCCCGCACTTCGATCATGTAATTTCCAAATTCCTGTGTACTCCGGTCACCTGCAAATACCTGTCCCGGTATACCATTTAATACAATCAGCAACGTCAGGAGAATTGCTATGACCCGTTTTTTTATATTCCTGCTTGTCCTGTTCATATACTCCACTCCTTTATTCTATAATTTCTACACTTTCCGCATAGGATAATTCGTTTTCCAAAACAAAGTCATCCATAGCCTCCGGTGTCTGTCTGTCATTTTCTGCTGCCTGCGGGTGCTCCGGCTCTGTCAGCATGGTCGTTACCCCGGACTCTGCCAGTACGGTTGTTGCTCCGGTTTCTGCAAGTATGGTCGTTGCTCCGGCTTCCGTAAGCACGGTTGTTGCTCCGGCTTCTGCAAGTACGGTCGTTGCTCCGGCTTCCGTCTCCGGCGCCAGTGTGGCAGTTGAAAACTTCTCCGTCCGGACTCCGCTTCCGGTATGTGCACCTGCTATATCTCCGGTCAATGCCTCTGCGTTATGCTTTCTTATCTGCTCAATTGCTTTTCTAGCTGTTCTTCCGGATATTTCTCCATACAGCTTCGGAATATCCATCAGAAAGAACAGTGCTACGGCAGTCAGGAAAAATATTCCCGCTGCCACCCAGAATCCAATCGAACATGCCTGTAAAACATCTATACTCATCTCTGTGCACCTCCCGCATCGGTTCCATAAGCCGTCCGGATTGCCGTCAGCGTATCCGGCATCAGGCTTTTTATCGTACTTCGTTTGGCATCTGTGACATCCGTTGTTGTCTGGATCGCATCTGTCACCTGCTCCAACTGCTGATACAGGCTAAGAATTTCCTGTTCGGTCACACCGTCCACCTTAAATTTCGTTGCATACTGCTGCAATGCCCCGCGTGCAAGCTCTACCAGCTCCAGTCGTACGATTTCATTCTCATCTGCATTCTCTGCAACTGCCGGAATCAATTCCGTCAGGTTATCAAATAATGGTTTATAGTTTCCTTTATCACTGGCCTCGGTTATGTTGGTGGTAATATCCCGATAAAACATGCCAATGCTTGCATAGGCCTTCGCCATCCCGAGATTCTCATAATCCTGCGGTGCCTGATCGACAACATCCTGAAACCACTCGATCGCACTCTTTGCCCGTGTCACCTGATTATCACTGCCATCTCCGTAATCATAGTAGTACCAGAACAGCTTCCCGGTTTCAAAACAGATCTCTGTGTAATCCCGTTTATTTGCCTGCAGTTCATCCTTATGATTCATGATGTACTTTTCCAGAAGATTGGCTTCCTCTACCGTAAAGACTGCATCATTTTCTTTAAACGTCTGGATCATACCAAGATATGCATCCTTTCTTCCTCCCATATCCGGAAGCTCCATACACTGTTCATACAGGGAAATCTTTGTGTCATAATCGACACTTCTAGATGCCTCATATAACAGATTGTTATATGTTTCTGAGGCTTTTGCAGATGCTGCGAAATGGAAAGACAGACCAGCCGCCACGCACAGAACGGATGCGGCCAGAGTTCCGATAAATATTGAAAATTTACGCTTCTGTTTCTTTTTATAGAGCGGCTCCAGAATCTCATAATTCTCGAGATCATACATCAGCTCTTCACAGGACTGATAACGATCCTCCGGCTGATGTGCCGTGCATTTCCGGATAATGGAATCCAGACCTCTTGACAGTGCAGGATTCACTGCCCGGATGGATGTATCGCTGATCAGATTCCGGCAGGGATCCTGTCCGGTCAGCAGATGATACAGGGTCATACCCAGACAATAGATATCGGTTCTGGCATCTGTCCGTCCGAGACCGCTTCCGATATACTGCTCCGGTGCTGCATAGCCGATTGTTCCGATACCGGTTGTTTCTCCGTAATTGATCTCATAATTTTTAGCCGTTCCGAAATCGATCAATGTTACCATTCCATCCGGCTTCAGCATAACATTGGCCGGTTTCATGTCCCGGTATATGATCGCCGGTGTCCGTGAATGCAGATAACCCAGAACGTCACATAACTGCTTTGCCCATTCCACAACCACGCTTTCCTGCTGGACTCCGTGTTCCTCAAGAATCTTATCCAGTGACCGGCCTTCTACATAGTCCATGACAATGATAAATGTCTCATCATCTTCAATCACATCTACGATACTCGGCAGATATGGATGCTTTAATCGTTTCAACGTATCTATTTCCGCCATCAGGCCCTGGCGAACAATATTAAAATCCATCCTGCCGTCTTTGCGGACCTCTTTGACCGCCCAGGTCTTATTGGCCTTTTCATTGATTGCCATATAGACAACGCTCATGCCGCCATGTCCGATTTCACTTAATATCTTATATTTTCCATCTACTAACGATCCTATCTCCAGCATATCTGTCTTTTTTCTCCTTCTAATATGTACGGATGCTGACCACAGTTATGTTGTCTCGCTCCTGTCGCTGCTTATCCAGCTCGATCAACGCTTCCATATTCTTTTTCATGCATTCTGAATCCGTCATACATGCCGGATTCAGATACTGATATATTTCTTCCGGTGAAATCTGATGTCGAAATCCATCACTGCACAACATATAGACGGCATTCTGTCTTGGAATGCCCGAGAAATAATCCGGCTGAACCGTTTCAGAAGCTCCGACACACTGCAGCAAAACACTTCGTCTTGGATCCAGTTCCGCTTCCTCCGGTGTTAACCTGCCACATGCAATCTCATGTGCGACCACCGTCTGATCCTGTGTCAGCACCCTAGCGCCATCCACAATCTCATAAGCTCTGGTATCCCCTACATTCAGAATATGATATCTCGTATCCGTCATCAAAAGTGCCGTGACCGTAGTTCCCAGATGGATCCCGGTCTGCTTTCCATAATTCTTAATCTTCTCATTATTCTCTGTTATAATCTGATTCCAGTCCCGTTGCAGTGCCTGTTCTTCTAATCCATTACGAAGCAGCTGGGGAAGCTGATGGTCACTCCATTTCTCAAATGCCCGGATCAGGGTTGCACTTGCTACTTCTCCTTTCGCCAGACCACCCATGCCATCGCACAGCACCGCCAGAACAACATTTCCATAGCTGCTGCGGAACTGCCGCACACTGAAACTATCCTGATTGGTATTTTTCGTCAGCCCGATATCGGTCGTTGCTGAAATCATAAATTCCACTGTTTCCTCTACCTCTCTCTTCCTGCTTACTCTAAGACATTTCCCGACTCCTGCACTACTGTTTTATCGGATGCTCTTATTAATACAGCTTGAATTCAAAATCCTCATTGGCTAACCGGATCGTATCTCCGTGTGCCAGCTTCGTTTCCACATTGCTCTGGATCATCTGTCCATTCAGAAATGTATGATTGGTCGAATTGGTATCTACCAGATAATACTCCCCATCCCGGCTCACGATATTCGCATGGCTTCGGCTGATCGCAGTATTGTCACCAATAAAGTAATCCGCATAGCTCCGTTCCTTTCCGATACGGAAGACCGGTTTGTTCAGACTGATCTTCTCATTGCCCTTTCTCCGGATCAGGAATGGAATCATCTGATTCTGCCCCGGAAGCTGCCCATTTACCAATACAGTAGTCTCTCCGATCATCGGTGAAACCAGTACTGTCGTTTCACTCATTACCGGCTGCTGTGGCTGAGACTGCATTGGTGGAACCTGCATTGCTGTCGGCTGTGGCTGAGACTGCATTGGTGGAACCTGCATTACCGGCTGTGGTTGTACTACAGGCTGCACTGGACTTGCCGTTGATTTCTGAACCTTGGACTGTTGTGGCGGAACAGCCTGTACCTGCGGCTTTGACTGTGGTACTGCAGGCTGCACCGGAGGCACTGCCGTTCCGTCCATGCCGGGAACTACAAATCCGACATTAGCATTTGCCTGTGGTTTTTTACCGGCTTTTGAAGCGGATTTCTCCTTAGACTTTGTAGATTTTTTATCATTTTTCTGTTTCTTTGCTTCTTTCTGTGCATCATAGATTGCCTTATTCTCTTTACTGTAATGCTGCATTAAATACATAAAGGACATCTCCGGAGCATTGTCTGCCGGATTCTCCGGCTGCTTCTCCTGATTACTTTTCTCTGCCTTTTTAGCTGTACTTTTTGCCTTTTTCGGTGAAACCATGCCCGCAGGATTTTGAACCGGTTTTCCTGCCGGCATTGGCACTACATTCCCGACTGCAGCCATGTCCTGTGCGGCTGACCGGTTCTGTCCATATGCCTGCGCCTGCCCAAATGACGGCACCTGTTCAAACGGTTGCGCCGGATCAAATGGCTGGCCTGCAGATTGCTGCATCGGCTGACTGTAACTCTGACCACCCGGCTGTGCCATCATCTGCCCCTGCACCGGTGTAAGCGGAGTTCCTGTAGCCTGCCTGTCTAACCCATCCAGCATCTGTTTCATGTCTCTCATATTCGGAACCGATGTTGTATTTAAGTAATTCATGATTCCCGCAACATAACCGCAATCCTCCGTCTGGTCAAACCGGGTTGTAAACATAATATTCCGGAAGAATTCTACCGGATCTTCTTTTTTCTCTGCCATTGCTGCCAGCGGTGATCCGCCATCCGAAGCTTTCACCGGAAGGCAGATCAGTAAGGACTCACAGGTTGAAACATCTGCAAAAATATAATCCGCATTCAGGAGAATGTCATTCTTATCCAGCATATAATCTTCTGCAGCCGCCATAGCCTCCGTGATTCCCCGAAACATTCCAAGCAGCTGCTTCCGTTTTACGGTTCCGCTTAAGAACTGGGATGCAGACACCTTCGCCGATACATTAACTTTTATATATTTATCCTTGTCCATCTGGGTAAAAGTCGTCGGTACCAGTCCCGGAATCCTATTATTTGTCAACATTCCAAGTGTCATGGTATCAATCTGATCATTTTCTTTTATCTTATATACCAGATAAGTTGTTGTGCCCTGATTTTCATAATATAAATCTTTCATATCCGCATCCTGTCCTCTCATGATTGTTTCTTTTATTATTACATCCACATCCGTGAATGCATGGTCTGTTTCATCGGTATCTTACCCATGCCAAACATATCAAACCAGTATTGGATTTCATAAGTAATCGTAACTGATAATTCTTCACCCTGGACCTCCGCCTTTACTTTTAATCCATTTAATCCGTTTACTATTCCCAATCCTTCTAATTTTTCCTGTCCTTCTCCCTTGTCGCCACCAGACAAATAACCAATAAACCGATCCCTTGCAATCGAATCTGCATTTCCCGATCCTTCATACCAGGTTTCATTTGATGTAAAATAGTCATCACCAGTCACATTATTTGCAACATCCAGCACCAGATCTGAAATTCCACCCCAAACCGGCAGAATCTCTGCGATTTGTTCCTTCTTTAACGAACTGGAAAAATATGAATCCAATGACAAACTTTTGGTTGTCTGTACCAGTACATGTGTCATCTGATTCTGTGCAACTACAACTCGAAATAATCCGATAACCGCCATAAACATAATCACAAAAATGGGAAGAATAATTGCTGTCTCCAATGTGACGGAACCACTTTGTTTCTTCCGTTGTTTCATAACCTGTACTCCCTTCTATCTTCCAAAACCATGCTGCATATTATTGATCTGTAATCACATACGATATACCTGCTTTAATAACCGGAATACCGCACTTTTGTAAACTTAAATAGACCATTCTTTGTCAAACTATCCAGCTTCAGCATCGGATTCAGACTATATCCAACCTCACTGTTTACATATGTATATGCATTATCCAATGTAAATGAACCCTTATAGTTTGTCTTACCTTCCATCTGTACCACATTCTGCATTCGTTGCACTAATGTATCCGGATCGGGGGCAAGCATCAACAGAAATAACAGATGTTCCGTATATGTCAACTCTACTGTAAAGGTAGAAACTTTCTCTCCTGATTTTCCAATCGCATTTGAAATAGCCTCTTGCACCATCCCTGCATTGCCAACCTTTTTTAATTTTTCTAATAGGTAAGGGAAGCCTGACGCTGCAACATATACATAATTCTTAAAGAATGGGATTCGTCCTTCCCTTCCACTATTTACTAATAGAAGTGTATCTACTAATGGTTCCAACAGTAATACTATAATGAATAATACGATTCCAACATAAGGAATCTCCTTCAATGCACCAACTTCCTTATCATTCATTACCGGTATGAAATCCAACATAAATCTCATGACATAAAGCTTAAAAAATGCACCACATTGATTTTGGATTTCTGATTTTGTACCAATCATTAGATATTCGGCCTCAGCTCCCTTAAACATTGAATCTGAACCGCCCTCATCACTCTTTATGTCCTGCAATTTGCTAAACGAACCTACAAGGCCCGGACTTGTCATAGTGCCACCTGCCATTTGATACAAATCGCGAAACTTTGCTGTTCCAGCCAAATTCTGCCCTTTAACATCCAGATAACTGGTTCTATTTGGAAAATTGTATGCTGCATATCCACATAAAATGGTCCGTTCATAAAAACCCTGAGGATTGCTCACTAATTCTGCTGCCACCTGTGCTAAATTAATTGTGAGTTTCAAGACACAAGTTGACAATGCTACAACAAATTCAACAACTGACACTATCAACTTTCCTGCTGATTTCAATAGCTTACAGAAACTATGTGATACCAGTGCGCTCTGATAATCTTCAATAGAACTTACCAACGTTTTCATACTTTCCATTGCGATAGACACCGTAATATCATCTACACCTGTATCCTGCAACATATTAGATACATTAACCATCGCATCAAGATTGCTGTCATATAATCCAGTCATTCCAAAAATACTGTTCATCATACTGGTATATGCCTCAATCTGATCTGCCCCGGCCTGATTATCTGCACAGGTATTCAAATTTTCAATCACTCCTGCTATAATTGCTCCAAAATCACCTGGTGTTGTCATCGTAATCGGTCCGTATTCTGTCCGAACACTTTCCTGCGTAGAATCCTTATCAATAGATGCTGAACCTGGAAGAAAATTCGATGCTTTCATGTCATTTAACTTCTGTATCTGTGTTTCCAATGCCGTTACATCGGCATTGGCCTTTCCGTCAAAGTCACCGGATATAGAATTATTTAACACCTTTTCTGCTTCTTCCAATGCAGAAATGATAGTATGGAATGTTGACTCACCAAGTTTTGCGGCTTTATCAAGTGAGGCAGCAAAACTTCTTAATTTATCAATGGCATCTTTTACTTTTGCCAATGAACCATTTGCTCCGGTTACAGACGTTTGAAATGCTTTTAATTTTGTTTTTAAATCAGAGGCACTGTTTTTATAGTTAACCTTATACACCTCATTCATATTATGCCATGCATAATCTGACAAATTATATCTGCAGGCATCCATATCTGCATCTGCTTTGTAATAAATCGTATTGTTACTATAATCGATATGGTCAATTGCATCGTAATGTTCTTGATCATATTTAATAATTTCCCCTATACCAAACACCATATCATTATCACTATTGGGATCATCATATGCTGTTTGATATTTTGTAAGAGCATCTTTATACTCATTATACTTATCTAATGAGTCCTGTAATGCCTTTACCGCATCCGTCACATATTTTGTAGCATCCGCTCCATCCTTGACTGCTTTAAGGCCATTGGCAAATTCTTCTGTTTTCCCTTTTCCTTTCATTAATTCATCAAATTTATCTTTTAAATTTATTCCATCAATCAGAATTTTAGATGGCACACTAAATTCGCCCTCTTCTAACACTTGCTGTCTGAAAACTTCTGCATCCGATAACGCATATACACCATGTGCCGATACTGAATTAACCGTTACGCTGCCACCTATACTGGCCGCATTCTCGTTCAAATATTTAGAAAATGTGGAATCAATATCTAGATCCTGTGAAACTGCCATCAAGCCAAACCGTTTATCCACGTAAGAGTCATACTCTGACAAAGTTGAAAATCCCGCACAATCCATAATCTCTTCCATCATTTGAACTGCACTCTGATAGCGAGCCGATTCTACCAGCAGCAATGATATTGATAATAGTGGTGACATTACTAATGCAAGAAATATAGAAATTACACCTTTCGTGCCATTTACATACCGGTGGAAACGTCTCCTTACCGGCTTTAATGCTTTCTTCAATCGTTTCACGTTATTTCCTCCCTTATCCTCTCTACTATGAGAAAATCTGCTTCAAGTTATAAACGACACCAATCAGATTATTTATAATATGTACAAATGAAATATCATCTTTAATTTCATTAACTCCATATTTGGCTAACCGTACATTATTGGTATAATTTAATACATCCACGCTATCCACATAGACAGTTGTTTCCATTTGCTGTACATCTTCCTGATTAATCAAGCTTAACATCTTACCGAGCAGAAGCGAATATCGCTTAGACACTGTAACCTCATAATGCTGGCGGAATAATCCATCCCGTATCCGTTTTACCTCTACTTTCAATCCTCCGGCATCTTTTGCCAGAGAACTCTGCATCAATCTTGAATCAGAAATCATTTTTGCTTTTCTTATATTATTATTGTTAAACTCCGTGCTATGAAATGTATACCTGTACATTCCGACTCCTGTTACATCTGTCTGACTTACTGAAGATGCGTCAGTAACACCTGCCAGTTTATATGTCTGCGAGATTTCTTCTGCAACCTCATGTGCCACAACATAAACCATTGTTCGCTGATATAAAAAGAAGCCATAACTAATCAAAAAGAACATCATAAATACTACAATTACAAAACAATATGTTGATTCCAGGACTATAGCACCTTGCATATCTTTTAATTTTTGTTTCATCCTTGTCTCCTCTCCATCCCTTATACTATTGATATTTTTTCTTAAACTTACCAAAAACATCCTGAAAATGCTGATCAGCCCAGGAATCCTTTACTACTCTGACGGTCGGGACCTCCTTCTCAATGGTAAACATCTTAACTTGTCCTATAGACGTTGCATCATATGAACTCAATGTCATTTCTTCCGGTACAACAATCTTTTTTAGCTTGTCGCAACCGTAAAAAGCATATTCTCCAACCTCTGTAAGTCCGGTCGGTAATATAACTTTCTTCAGTGCTCTGCAATTTGAAAATGCTGATTCTCCTATTACCACCACTGAATCCGGCAATACAATTTTTTTCAGCATATAACAATCCTCAAACGCATGATCCCGAATCTCTGTTATCTCTCCTTCAAAGACTATTTCCTGAAGGCTTGTCATTCCTTTAAATGCATATTCATCTATAATCAACACATTGGACGGTATTGTAAGTGTTTTTATTCCACTGCTATTCCAGAATTCAAATGCTCCAATCATTGCCAGCTCTCTGGGTAATATCACCTGCTCAATGCTACTTGTACAACTAAACACACCTCCTAGCGGAATATCCTTATCACTTTCAAATGAAACCTTCTTAACCGTATTTTCTCTGGCTGCAAATATCTTTTCCTCAAATCCCTCACAGCGCTTAGGTATAATTAATACTTTCTTCTTGGCACCTTCATCACTTAATCCCTTTATGAGATTTCCATCCCATATGTAATCGTTCTCGGAACAGGAACCCTGTATTATCTGCTTTTCCTCAGAGCTTCCGCATCCATATACCCCTATTCCGCATATCATTAAAAGCAATGCTATTATTATCCGCTTCATCTTCTTATACTCCTTTAGGTATTCTTCCGTCATTCTGAACACCTCTGAGAATTTATTTTGTATTGTACAGTGTTAATAATTTCCAGTTATCCAAAGATTCTTCTACCATACAATTTCCCTTACTGTTAAAATAATCCGCATTCAAAAATACATAATCAATCACCAATGTTCCATCCCTATCTATAAATCCCCAAGTTTCTCCATTAGAAACTGCCGCCAGTCCATTTGAAAAGCTCTTTGCTTCTGCATATACCGGTACGATTACCTCTTCACCTTCTGAGTTTACAAATCCCCACTTTCCATTTTTACAAACAGCAATCATATTATCGTCTGTCATAATATCTATATCTGAATAGCTCCCAATTTCTATACCTTTTTTGTAAATCCTGTATGTTCCATTCTTTTTAGCAATCATGACATCATTCTTACTATATGTTCCATCCGGATTTAGTTTTATTTCCTCATATGTTTCCTCAGCCGCCTTATTCCCTTCCTTATCAATCAGATACCAAACCTTTCCATCCTGTACTGCTGCTATGCCATTCTGAAATGTACCCGCCTGTACATAATTTCCAAACTGCTTATCACCCAATGCATCATAATAGGCATAAGCATTTCCGTGCTTAATTGGAATCAACCCCTCAGCATAAACCCCTACATCCTGTGGCTCAAAATCCAACAATACCTGCACTACACCATTGGTATCTATCAATTTTGACTGCGTAGTATATGTAATCTCCTGCATAAGATCTATATTAGTTTTATCTGGATCTTCCTCGGGAATTTGAAGTACGATCAATCTGATTCCATTTTCACCAACAGTTCCCGCCAATTTCAAATTTCCGAAGTCATCCTCTGCTCCATCCTCTGCCAAATATTCCCAGATTCCATTGTGATTCACAGCATAGTATCCTTCATTTAATCCCCTGTAATCCTGATATGCATTCCACTCTATGTCGTATGCATATTTTGTTTCCAGATATAACTGATTCAGTTCATCATTGTTGATTCCGTTTTCAACTGCTTTCTTTGCTGTCTTATAGGCATCCTCATATTCTCCCTTTGATATATATAACTGTGTCAGCTTACATTGAAACTCCGCATTGCTACTATATTGGGAAATTGCACTTTTTAACTCTGTCTGGTAATCATCATATACAGACTTATTCTCCGCATAGCAGGCTTCATATGCATCTATCATATCTGTCCACAGCTCTTCTGTATTATTCAGCGAGATTGCTTTCTCATATTCCTGTGCTGCCTTCTGATATAAACCTCTGCCGAGATACTCCTTTGCATCTGCAAGGTAGGTCTCATATTCATTCTCTTTCTCACTCTTATCTCCGATTGACATAAATCCGGACATCCATCCAAATACCATCAGCACGACTAAGCATATTGTAATTAATGTTGACTGTTTCATTCCGATTCACCTTCCTATATCAGTGTCAATAATACTGCCACATGGAATCCCAGCCAGATAAACGGCCCCATCGGCAGTGCATCCTTCAAATGCTTTTTCTTTATGATCAACAGGACGGTGGATACAAGTGCGCACGATACGAACGAAAACAATAACGTATACAGTAATGCGTAGATCCCACACAGGAACCCAAGTGTACTGAACAGTTTTACATCGCCCATGCCCAGGCCGCCCTTTGTTACTTTCGACATAATAAGAAGTACAATCAGGCTGATGATCAGAGCGATCAGGTTGCTCAAAAAGCCTGCGATTGCACTTCCTCCGTTTATAACAAAATCCAGAATCGTAAATATAATTCCTGCGATTCCCAAGATTGCAGGACACAGATTCGGAATCATAAAAATCTCATAATCTGTAATAAAAATGCAGGCTAATACCAGAGACGTAATTGTCATCTTCCATGTATTGACTAATGGTATTCCATGTCCGCCTGCCACATAACCGCACCATCCGGCAAAGCATCCGCATAAGATCAAAAGGATGATTGCCCCGATCCGGTGCTTTCCCAATAAGTCCTTTGGAACGATTTCTTCCGTTTGTTCAGAATCCAAAGAGGAATCAGAATGCCCGACCTGTACGCGTTTTAACAGCCTTGGCATATAATATTTCATTGTAATTAACATAACCGCTGCCGTCAGGATTCCCCAGACGATGCTCCAAATCATTGACATTCCGATCTCCTTGTAAATTCTAAATTTTGGTTCTTAAGTACTTGAATAACTAGCTCTTAATTAAGCTTACTAATGAACTGAGTAACCTTGCCTGAAATTGTCGTCATAACGCCCTTACCAAATGTAAGGAATAAGCCGGCAATTACAACTACGATTCCGATGATCAGTAACATAGATACAAAGTTTGTATCACCACGCTCAGAATCCATGAAATTGTTCCATGCACATTCAGCCTTAACACGTAAAGCCAGTAACATATCGTCTAACTTATTCATAACTCTTGAACCTCCTCTCTCCTATATTTCAAAACAGCGAGCCTGCAAAGGCCGCAGTCATGACGATGATTACAATCCCAACAAAGATGATAACAATCGGTCCTAACAGCTTGGTTGCTGCTTTTTCACCGCCCTGGAGCATTTTCTGCCGCTTCAGGCTCCATAACTCTGTGGATTGATTGGCAAGGAAAGCCGTTAATTCTGCGCCTCCCTTTTCCATACTCTGTAAAAGAGCACTGGTAAACTTCTTAATCTCTACGGAGTTGGATGATCTTCCGAATAAGAAGATGGCATCCGCATCGGAATGAGCATTTTTCATGTTGTCGCTTGCCTGCTGCATCAGTCCGTAAAATGCTCCTTTTCCGTTATCTCCTACCATGGTCCAGGCCTCTCTTAAGATCATGCCTGAATTTATCAGAATCGCCAGAGTTGATACTACCTCCGGGAGCTGACTCTCACACTCTTCCGTCCGCTTGGACAGTGTATTCTTCATTCCCTGTATTCCGTTCAGCCCCATGACTGCCGTCAGGAAGATGCCGGCTACTAAGACCAGTGCGGCTGCCGAATACATGAAGCCTGCCAGTAAAAATGTACAGGCAGATAATAAATGTATAAACATCAGGGTCTGTGACCAGTAAACATTCGCATAATAATCTGCATATTGCGGTTCATATAAAAGCCCGGCATTGGTCTTTAACTCCTTTGCCTGCTTTCCTTTCAGTCCAAACATCGAGGTCTCACTCCACATGAAGCCGACACCATATAATTCATGAAGCGGAAACGCCTTTTCATCCAGACCTTCCAGGATGGATCCATATTTCTTTCCCCGATTCATCTGTACCAGAAACAGGACTGCCAGTACAGTTCCGATTGTTAAAAATATGTACTGCATACGATCACCCCTTTACATCCATAATCTTGTTGGCCCATTTATACGCTGCAAAGAACATTCCCATTGCAATCGTGATCGCGATCACTCCGGCAACCGTTGAGAAGCTTGCCGCAAAATCACTGCTCATCATCTTAAGCATTGCCATGATCAGGACCGGTATCATCAGCATCAATGTAAACTGTGACTTATTGGATGCCAGCTTGGTCTCAATCTCTGCCGTAATCTCTATCTTCTCACTGATAATCGAACTGGTTCTCCGGACAATGTCCTTCATATTACCACCGGCACGATAACAGAGCTCAAATACGGTTCCAAAGTTCTTAATATCCTCTATCTCACTGCGTTCTCCGAAATCCAGCATCATATTCTCAATCGGGATATTATTCTCTACACCCTCTATCATCTCTTTGACCTCTGCCACAATATAGGCATCCTCGGAATATTCTACCTTCAGGTCGTTATATGCTCCCCGCAGGGCCTCCGTCATATTCATACCGGATGATAAGGATACCGCCAAGGCTTCCAGCAGACTCCGAAACTGCTGGGTCAGTTCCCACTTTCGCTTCTGCTGCTGCATCTCACATCGGATCGGAAGTATTACCTTCGCTGCAATAAGTCCCACAACCACAAACAAAATCACATTACAGATCAAGGTTGCCGTGGTCGCTGCACCATCCGCATCCCGGAACTGTCCGCCGTAGAATAACAATGCCAGTGCACCACCTGCCAGAAATGCCACCAGAAATGTCAGGAGTTTCTCCTGCTTCCCCATCACATATACTCTGTAATTCAGCATCGGGGTATTTAATGCCGACGCAATATATTCCGGTTGTTCTGTCTTCTTTGCCATCTCACAAAACCTCTCATTTCCACATCATTTCTATGATTGTCCTATGTTCCTATATATCCTGTTTAATTCCGGATAGCCGGAGCTTAAACACATTCTTCATCTCATTCTTCGTCCGGTTCAGACTGCCAGATACTTTCTCCAGCGTTGAGTTTTCATCTTCCTCAAACACATATAGCGGATTCAGTATAATCTCTCCATTCTCGTATCCAAGCACCTCCGTGATCTCCATCGTCTTTCTGGATTTATCCCGCAGTCTTGACAAATGTACGATAATATCCACTGCCGATGCGATCTGCTGCCGGATCGCCTCTAACGGAAGTCCCGGTGCCCCCTGCAAAACCATAGTTTCCAGACGGCTCAGCATATCATGCGTGGAGTTCGCATGACCGGTAGATAAGGATCCGTCATGACCGGTGTTCATTGCCTGCAGCATATCCAGGGCCTCGCCGCCACGGACCTCACCGACAACGATCCGCTCCGGTCGCATACGAAGGGAGGACTTGATCAGATCCCGGATCGTGATTTCTCCGGCTCCGGATGTATTTGCATTTCTTGTTTCCAGACGAACCAGATTGTCTACACCAACGATCTGAAGCTCCGCAGAGTCTTCAATCGTAATAACACGTTCATCATGCGGTATGTAATTCGATAATGCATTCAGGAAGGTCGTCTTACCGGAACCAGTACCACCGCAAACGAAAATATTGTATTTCGCCTTTACCAGCATCTCCAGCTTATCTGCGATTTCCTGAGTCAGGGATCCATATTGGATCAGCTTGGCAATCGTCATCGGTTCCTTGGAGAACTTTCGGATTGTAACCGTCGGACCGCAGAGTGCGATCGGTGGCAACACCACATTCACACGGGAACCATCCGGCAGTCTCGTATCACAGATCGGATTCGACTGATTTACCTCTCTGCCTGCCAGACCTACAATTCGCTGAATCACATCCTCCAGCTTCCGCTCACTCTCAAACTGTTTATCCAGCTTCATCAGACGGCCTTTCTTTTCTATGAAAATATCTTCCGGACCGTTGATCATAACCTCCGTGATATTATCATCCTTAATGATCGTATCCAGCAGTCCAAAGCCTCGAATAGAGCTGTAGACCTGTTCTACGATCGACACCCTCTGTTCCATGGAACAATACTCCCCGTCCAGCTTCTGCAGAAACAATGTCTCAATCTTCTCCTCCAGCTCCTCATCACTGACCTTGCTTAAGGAGACTGTCTCTGTAATATATCTTTTCAGTTGGTTGACAAATTCTTCTTCCTGTATCTGATCCATCCTTCTGCCCTGCCTGTCTTAATCAATATTATCAAGCATCTCCAACGCCGCTATCTGTCCCAGCAACTGACCGATATCCGAATAACCATATACCGGTACTCCTCCTGCTACTTGCAGCTCCTCATTCTCAAGTCTGCTTCCGGTCTTATCACTGAACCGGTTATAAACCAGCTTCAACCGCTCTGCTATCTCATCCTCGGAATTTCTTTCGAGAATCGCAAAGGACTGATAGGCTCTCTCTGTCTTCTGATTCGCATGTACGGAGCCGTCGCTGACCCAGACAATGCTGTTAGTCTGTTTCCATACCGTCCTGGTCTCTTTATCCAGACCGAAATCATAATCTATTACAATATAGTCATATACATTGGACTTCTTCAGTTCCTCTAATAAGGAAAGTGTGTCATCCATGTTCATCTCCATCCGGTCAAGTGCGAGCTTTGCTCCGGAATAAAACCGGACACCGTTCACATCCTCCTTCACACAGCTCTCCAGCTTCATTGCCAGATTTCCTTTCCGGCTCTTCAGTGCAAATAATATATCACTGAAATCAAAGTTCCCTTCTGCCTGAAAATAGTTGTCTGCATTTCCGAAGGTTTCCAGATTCAGATACAAAACCTGCATTCCCTGCATTGCCTTGCGCAATGCATATGCGGCAGCAATCGTAGATGTTCCTGTTCCACCTGCCGGAGATGTAAATAAGATCACCTTTGCTTCCTCTCCGGATTCCATCCGGCTCTTTGCTACAACCCCGGACTGTTCGGAATAAAGATTCAGGATTTCTTTATAGATAATGTCTGCCTTTTGAAATTTACAGATCGCAGGCTTTCCTTTTGTCTCCTTAATATCTGTCGGCTCCACAAAGTATGCAAACCCACATCTTACCGGGATCTTATCTGCCGGAGTCTCAAAGGATTCATCTGCCAGAAAAATATCGATTCTGCTATCCTTCAATGCCGCTAATGCAATATTCAATTCTGTAAAGGAATAAATCTCAAGCTTGTCCGCATATTTAGCACCAAATGCTGCAACAAACCGATTCAGATATGTTTGATCTTTTTCAAGAACTGCTACTTTGATTTTCATTCTCTCTCACCCTGTGTATAATTTGTTTTCATCCTCATTTGCCTAAATTCTATCATCCGCTACGCCATTTTGTCAATTGATAAATAATCTTTTTACTTTTATATACATTATTTTTACGTCTTTTCATATAGTTTTT
>ERZ1034723.176-NODE-176-length-37585-cov-7.060991_pt1 | contig 37585 bp, 55 predicted proteins | sample MGYA00520637_ERZ1034723 | MGnify/ENA primary metagenome ERZ1034723 (study PRJEB33766, sample SAMN09781719) | gut metagenome | biome: gut microbiome | host: Homo sapiens | place: Madagascar | study: EMG produced TPA metagenomics assembly of the PRJNA485056 data set... | reverse complement strand
TGCCGATTACATCGCTTTCGCCAACGGCGTGTATGACCTCAAGACGGGTGAGCTCATGCCGTTCTCGCCGGAGTTCGTGATAACGAACCGCATCCCATGGGAGTACGACCCAACAATTTGGTCGGAGTTCACTGACAAGACGCTGCGGCGCCTCGCCTGCGATGACGACGGGATATACGCATTGTTGGAGGAGGTCATCGGCTATCTGTTCTATCGACGCAACGAGCTCCGTAAGAGTTTTATCTTGATCGGCGACAAAGCGAACGGCAAGTCGACTTATCTGGATATGCTCAAGACCCTGCTCGGCGACAGCAATACATCGGCACTCGATTTGGCTGAACTCGGCGAGAGGTTCAAGACGGCGGAGCTGTTCGGCAAACTGGCCAACATCGGCGACGACATCGGCGACGAGTTTATCGCAAACCCGGCGATTTTCAAAAAACTCGTAAGCGGTGACCGTGTCAATGCCGAGCGCAAAGGCCAAGACCCGTTTGATTTCTCGAGTTACGCCAAACTGCTGTTTTCGGCGAATTCGATGCCGCGTATCAGGGACAAGACCGGTGCCGTACTCGACCGCATTGTGCTTGTGCCGTTCAAGGCGACATTTTCTAAAGACGACCCAGATTTCGACCCGTATATCAAGTACAAGCTCCACTCGCCCGAGGTCATGAGCCACCTGATCAATATCGGCCTCAAGGGGCTCGAGCGGGTTTTGGCGAACCGCGCATTCACGATGCCCGAAGTTGTCGTTAAGGAGATCGAGGACTACCACGTAGCCAACAACCCGGTCCTCGGTTATTTCGAAGACACACCCGTCGACGAGGTGGTGAACGAGTCGACGGCGTTGGTATACGACTACTATATGGCCTGGGCTATCAGGAACAACTTGAAGCCATTGGGCCAAAACGAGTTCACCCGTCAGGCCAACAAGCACTATGGCCTGACGAGTAAGACCTGCCGTGTCAATGGCAAACGCGTACGTATTTTCGTAAAGGAGTAAACCATGTCCATCATCATCGAAGGCCCTGATGGCGCCGGCAAGTCCACGCTTGCGAAGTCATTGGCCGGAGCACTCGACATGAACATTCTGAAAATGACCGCCAAAGGTGGCCAGTCCGCACGTGAGTACGAGCAGAAGCTCGCATGCGACGGCGTCATCATTGATCGTTGCTGGGTGTCGGAGCAAATATATTCCGACCTATTCGGCCGCGAGCCGCGTATCGATAACGACGATGCCGAGGCGTTGACGGAGTTCTGCGGGCTCGTCGGTATCCCGATCATCGTGCTTTTGCCCCCGCTCCATGTCGTCATCAGCCGCCTGAACGAACGCGGTGACGAGTACGCTGATGTCGTCTGCCCGAACATCGTCGAGATCTACAAGCGTTATCAGGAGTGGGCCGACGAGCATGACAACGCGATTGTGCTCGAAGACAACCACCCGGCGACTGCTATGAAAGAGGTGCTCAAATGCATGTTGTAGGCAAGTCGATGAACGACATCTACCACCAACTCTGTGGCAAAATCTCGGTGCAGGGCCATGAGGTAGCGGGCACCAAGGAAATGCTCAACAGCGGTTTCACGCTGCTCGACATTACCGACAACATCGCGACGACACGCACGGGCTATTCGCTATCGTATATGTTGGGTGAGCTCGCATGGTATTTCACCGGTCGCGACGACGTCGAATTCATCTCGAAATTCTCGTCGTTTTGGGAGCGCATCAGCGACGACGGCGTAACGAACCGGTCTGCATACGGCGCCATCGTGTTCAACCGCTATGGCTTCGACCAGGTCGCGCAGGTCGTCGACACACTCAAGCGTGACCCGTATTCACGCCGCGCGGTCATCAATTTCAATGTGCCGAACCCCAAACGTTTCGAGACGAAAGACGAGATCTGCACCATCGCGCTCGTGTTCGAGCTCCGTGACGGCAAGCTCGATTGCACAGGTATCATGCGTTCCAACGACGTATGGCTCGGTACACCCTACGATGTCGTGTTCTTCACGGAGCTGCAGAAGCATATCGCGAACGAGCTCGGCGTCGGTTATGGCAAGTATACGCATTTCGCGGTGTCGCTCCATGCGTATACGAAAGATATCGACCGCGTCCGCGAAGTCTGGTGCAACGAGCCGGCGGTGTCGCACCTTAAGCTCGACATCGAGAAGTTTTTGGCCAATATCTCGGAGATCGAACATATCGCGACATCGTCTGATGAGCCAAAGTACGACGTCGTTGTATATTGTTTCGATAACGACATTATTACGGAGGTAAAGGATGAAGATTAAGATCGACCGCATTGCAGAGGGCGCCGACATCAAGCTCCCGGCCCGTGCACATTACAACGACGCAGGCGCCGACGTGTACACCACGTTCGGCGAGACCCTGAAGCCGCATGAGACCCGCCGCATCCCGCTGGGCTTCTCGCTCGAGCTGCCAGACGGCGTCATGGCGTGTGTGTTCCCCCGATCGGGCATGAGCCTCGAAGGCCTCGTCTGCGAGCTGCCGCCGATCGACTCCGGCTATACCGGCGAGGTGCATGCTATCGTCACCAACTTGACGGATAAGCTCAAGAAGGTCCCCGGTGGCACTCGCATCGGCCAGCTCGTCGTCATGCCCATCGTGTTGGCCGACTTCGTCGAGCAGTTGGGCGAGGAGAGGGGCGACGGTGCTTTCGGGTCGACCGGCGAGGCCTAGTAAGGCCGAGTATTACCTCGATATCGCACTCGCCGTGGCGGCCAGATCGACGTGCCTGCGCCGCCGCTACGGCGCCGTGGTCGTGGCCAACGATGAGATCATCGCGACTGGCTACAACGGTGCCGCCCGCGGTGATATCAACTGCATTGACACAGGCGTATGCCATCGATGCGGGCACGGGCATAACGACGGCGATTACGGCTCGTGCCCGGCGGTACACGCCGAGATGAACGCCATGTTGTCGGCCTCGCGCTCTGAGATGATAGGTGCGACGCTGTACTTGGCCGGTATTGACCTCGAGACAGGCGAGCGTATCCCTGCAGGCGACATCTCGCCGTGCCCAGTGTGCATGCGCATGATAGGCAACGCCGGTGTCGACGTCGTCACAAGTGCATAGAAATAGAAGAACGCCCCAGACGCTCAATTGCATCTGGGGCGTTCTCCTCACAAAGGAGGAAGGTGCGGTGGCCCAAAAACCGCACCTTCCTATTTTATCACACGTAATGTCGTTATGCATTGACCCACTTGAGTGCGTTCTCGATGCAAAGCTGCTTGTTAGCGTTCTTGAACTCCTTGTGGCCCATCGACGTCCACTCACCGGACTTGCGTTCACGGCAGACGTAATGCACACAGTAGTCATCGAGGACGATCTTCACATAACGGCTGCCATTGACGATCTTGTACGCCTCATTGAACGGCTGGGCGAAAGTAGTGCGCTCGAGCTTGACTGCATCATCGAAAGTCTTAATCATTGTGTTCCCTTCCTCGTGGTTGACAAGATTATATTACCCGATAACTACCTGAAAACACATAGCTATTTTCAAATAATTCAAAACAGTTTTCGAATAATTTAAAAATAGCTATGTACATACGCGTCCGACGGTGGGATAATGACCTTGTCAACCAGAAGGAGAAAGGAAATATCATGGCAAACAGCAACTACACCATCCACGTCAACCGTACTAAGGAAAACGGCATGAAGAATGGCCTGAAGTGCACTAAGACGCAGTTCACCCGCGACGAGGTCATCGAGCACGGCGAGTATTTTGGGTGCATCGAGCATGAGGGCGGCGCCACTGAGCAGCGTTGGGTCCTCGACGGTATCGCGTTCGCAGAGATCTGCAATGCAGACGGTTATTGTGTCATATTTCAATGCCTCGGCAAGGCGTCTAAGGTTTTGGACTAGAAAAGGAACAATGATGAACATCAAGCAATTCACCGACGACGAAATCATCACCCTCAACACTGTGCGCAAGCACCCGTGCATCTCCAAGAGTGGCGAGTGCTACATCGTCTCGAGTTACACCATTTTCGACGACAGCGAGCACATCGCAATCACCGACAAGATCGGCGTCAATGTTTTTGCCACTGTGGCTGAGGCTTATAAGTGGGTGGGATTGATGAGTAGCAGGCATGACGATTCCTGCTCCGTGCAAAAGCACGTCTATAACGTTCGTTTCCACGCTATTAACATCGGCTAATATCTCTAGTCTGCCGGCTCGACTGAGCCGGCAGACTAGAGATATTGCCAAAATCGAAGGAGAAAGGAACAACCATGGCAGAGGTAACGTTCACTGAGAAAGAGCTCGGTTTCATCAACGAGTGCACGATCGACAAGAAGGGCGTGCTGGTCGAAATGCCGGCGAACCCGTTCCCGTCGCTCTACCGCAAGGGCGTCATCGCCAAGAAGGGCGACGACCTCACAGTCACGAAGGACTTCCGCGAAATGTTCTGCCTCGCCGGCCAGGTTGTGCATGTCGACCTCACCAAGGCCGAAGGCGAGCCTGAAGACGGTGGCAAGAAATTCAAGTACGGCGAGACCGGCGACGTGATCATCGAAGATGCGCCTGTCGATTACGCGGGCTTCCGCCAGGCGATCGCCGCCAACCTCCGTGACCGCCGCACGAAGGGCATTGACGAGTTCCAGCTGATCGACAAGGCAGTGCAGGTGTATGACGCAGCACGCGAGGCCAGGGCTGCCAATGGCGACGAGGGCACCCGCTCTGAGCACACGACGGTCGGCAGCCGCAAGCACTGGCGTTACGACTTAGCCGATACCGTGTCGGCATACTTCGGCGTCGGCATGGAAGTCGACAAGCGTGAGATTGTGTTCACCGGCGACCTGTACATGGCAGGCGCGGCCGAGCTCGTGTTCGAGTACCTGTTTAAGATCGGCAACCGTCGTGCACAACGCTGCTACGATGAGCGCCTGTTCGCCGGCGAGCCTACAGTCGGCGTGTATGCCGAGAAAGCCGCGGAGTTCATGGCCGAAGTCGAGAAGCGCCTGCAGCATGAGGGCGCCGAAGTCGAGATCGACGGTGAAGTCGTAGGCGAGGTTGTCGTCGACCTCGATCACATTGAGGAGATTACCGATGAGACGAATTAAGTTTGCGTGGTCTGTCGATTGCCCAACATGTGGCGCTACCCCGAGCCACCAGAAATGGAAGCCGCGCAAGCTGGTGTACACTAACGAGGTGGTTGCGATATCGGACGTCGATCCAGTCGATGCCGTCCATTGTCCTAGGTGCGACCTCGTGTTCAGCGTCTCGCATTTTGAACACGACAACACGTATATCACGAGCTGGACAGAGTTTGAGACTATCCCGCGGTATTGCCTGTGGTGTGGGGAGGACTTGACGGACAAATGATCACCGATACTAAAGAGATAGCTGAGCGCCTACAGATCGAAGCCGATTACTGGCACGATTACAATGAGGAAGACACCATTTTTAATATGTCGAACTACCATTTCACTGAAAGCGTACTCAAGGCTTTCGGTATGGACGACATGGACATATACGCAGATATGCCTGTCTACGAGCTGTTCGGCAAGCTGGCAGATCTTATCGATTCGCAATCGAATTAAAGCATTTTGAAAATACTTTCAATTTATCGAAATATCGGTGCATCGAAAGTAGTATAATGACCTTGTTAACCAGAAGAAGGAGCAAAATGTTCGATATCAACGAGGTCAACGATTTCATCGCATTGAATTGCCTAACCCACAGCCGCTGCCCTAAGAACGGCCTCCGCGTGTATTTCCCGAAGAACATCGTCGCCAAGCGTGTCGCGAATGAATTCGGTAATGCGATCCTCGACGAAATTGTGATTTACGAAAACCGTCAGGGCACGATGTGCTACGCGGAGATCAACTAGCAAGGAGGAACAAATGCCCGAATATATCGTTTTCGTCATGCCGCCGAAAGACGAGGATGCCGATCCGTTCGACATCCCAGAATGGGAGTTTGACGCTGCTATGGCAACAGCGGAGCGTTACCGTACGCACGGTTGGAAGGCGTGCATCATCGATTACGGCACGCCATTCGTGCCGTGGCGCGCGGGGCGCTTAGACGGCCCAGATATCCGTGTTATGGCACGCACGTGCGATGAGGCAGTCATCAGGGCACGCGCCATTAGCTATGATTGCACCAGTTTTCAAAGGATGGACTAACAATGCGTGATTTTATCTACACAATGTTGACAGTCGTGGGGATTGTGGCCACGGCCGTCGCCGCGGCATATGCATTTGCGGACAGGGGCTATTTCGCCGTAGGCGGCGAGTACGCCTTCCTGTCCCTGCCGTTGCTCGGCATGTGTGTCGAGTACATAGTCGCCGATAGGCGTGAAGGGAGGCACCGCAATGCGGATCGGTAATGTGAAGCCGTTCAAATATGTCTATGCGGACGACCGGCAGCAATTCGCGATGCCGCTTGAAGAGGCGGCGGAGTTTTTCGTCGCGTGGCGTTTCTGGATACAGCGCCGCGACAACCAGAGGTATTCGGCGAAGGCGCGCGACAAGATGCTCGACAAGGCCGCCGACGTGGTCCAAGCGGTCGTCAATTGTGTCGCATCGATCGGTATCGACGACATGTCGGAATTGATGAGGCGTTGCGAAAAGCGCAATACGAAGAGGGGTAGGTATTGATGCAGGTCGAAGTGGTCGTGGCCATGGAGCGGAGGCCGGTCATTGTACACGGGCATGACGGCAGCCTGATTGGGTGGTTCCAGCGAGGCGGTTTCCTCGGGAACGACCAGAAGCCCGTCGGGCTCGTCGAGTTCGCAGACGGCATGGTCGGCGAGTATGAGGCGAAGGAGGTGCGCTATGTCGACCACATATAACTGTGTGCATTATGACCGGGACCTCATGCGCTCGTGTATATACGGGCTTGCGGTCGGTGATGCACTGGGCGTGCCGTATGAGTTTTGCGGGCGCAACACGTTCGAATGCACGGGTATGGCGGATGGCGGTACGCATAGGCAGCCTGCCGGCACCTGGTCCGACGACACGTCGATGGCCTTGTGTATATGCTCTAGCGTCAAGCGGCTCGCGTATATCGATACGGCAGACATCGCCGACATGTTTCGTCGCTGGCTTGAGTGTGGCGATTTCACGTGCGATGGGCGCGCGTTCGATGTCGGTGTGACATGCCAAAAGGCGATCTCAACCGGTGTATCCGGGAAGTTATATGACGACTGCGGCAACGGCTCGCTCATGAGGACGGCACCGCTTGCCATGTTCGACTACATCGACACTTACGACATATGTGAGGTCTCGGCAATCACGCATGCGCACCCCGTAGCCGAGTGGTCGTGCGTAGAACTATGTGACATATTGCGGACCATCCGCAATTCCGGCACACCGGCGAAGGGCGACCTCTGGCATAGGTACGGGCGCATCGCGTCGAGGCCGGCCAGGGCCGTCAAAAGCGACGGCTATTGTGAGCATACGCTCGAGGCAGCACTCTGGTGTTTCTTGAACACGACCTCATATGCAGACTGCGTGCTTGCCGCCGTCAACCTAGGCAGTGACACCGATACGACGGCGGCAGTGGCAGGTGCGCTAGCGGGCGTGTATTACGGCTTCGAGGCCATCCCGTCGAAGTGGGTCGGCCAGTTACGCGGCAAGGCCATAATCGATCGCTGTATCTAGAAAGGTTGTAGACGATGAATGATGGATATCTATTGAACATGCGTGTGTTCAACAATGTGAACGACGATAAGCACCAGGCGCTCAAGCCGCTCGAGGAGGCAGCCGAGATCTTCGGTGCGTGGCAGGCGCGCTACAATATGCGCTTTGCCTCGCGAGATGCGTGCGGGGCGTTTCGCAGGGATCTTATCGATGAATGCGTGGACACTGTGCAGGCGGCAGCGAACATGCTGGCTGCCGTCGGCGCAACACAGGGCGAGGTCGACGCCGCCATCAAGCGTATGGACGAGCGTAACGGGGACCGAGGCAGGCTTTAGAAATGGAAGAAAAGATGGCGAACATCGAGTTGCCCAAGGATGCCGAAGGCCGCGAGATTCCGCTTGATACCGAGATTCTATACGACGAAAACGGGAACGAGTACAAAGTTCACTATTACGAATACTCAGTGCGTCAGACCATCCCACAACGTAAGTGGCAAGTAGTGATGATGAATTGCATTGTCCACGATGTCTCAGATCTTTACATCACCCCACCGGATAGTTGGGAGAAGCTGCTCGAGAATTTGAAAGCGGTCGAGGACTATGAAAATTCGTCCCATCTCGACAGCCCGGCATGCCACTACACGAATATGGTCGGTAAATCATGCGGCAAATGCAAGTTCTACGGAGGGGCGAGCTGTATCAGCGAGATGTGTGCCGATATCGCCTACCGCATCCGTGAGCTGAGGAGTGAAGGCAAATGATGACTATGAAACCGTGCCCGAAGTGCCATTCGACCGAACACCTGCACATCGAGATAATCGATGATCACTTGACTGCCAGTCGGTCCGTCAAAGTATGGTGTACGGAGTGCCACACTTTCGTGCAGATCGATTATGTGCTCACAGGTTCGTTTGCCAACGAGCGCAGACCTGACGACGTGCAGTTGACACGCGAGGGCATCGAGCGATGGAACGAGCATTGCGACGACTGGGAAGGGATATTTAACCATGAGTGAGAGAACATGCGCCACATGTGCCAACTGCAACGGCAGTGTTTGCGCGGTTGATGGTTTCATCATGGGGAGTTCTGAAGCCGCCTGCGAATACTACCGTGCGAAGCGGGTCGGCGGAGGGAAGGCGGATATGGGTATTCGATGCCCCAACTGCGGTGAGCAGATCGATTTCCATGCCGGGCATATCAATAACGGCAAGGTATTCATCTGCGAGAAGGGCAAGCCGCTCATGCGCGAGGTCAGGTATCACTGCCGGTGCTGCGATTCGACCGTCATATTCCTCAAGAAGTGCGAACCGAAAGGAGTCGGCCATGACTGAGTACGAGCCTGCGAGCGGCTACAACTTGCCACCTGGTTGTTTCAATAAAGACATCGAGCGTGCGTTCGGCGCCGAGCGGCGTTACTGCAGCGAATGCAGGCATTGCATCGAATCTGACGAGCTCGACTGCTGCATCTGCGCGCCCAAGCTGGCCGATGCGGTCGCGAAGCTCAAGGGCGCGCAGCGCCGGTCGCCGAGATACATCCTCGCGGCGGTCGAGGACGCGTTCATATACGAAGACGACTGCTGCGCTGGTTTTGAGGAGTGACGATTGTTGTAAGTGGGAGGAGGAATAATGACTAACTACGAGCGTCGCCGATTGGTCACTGACGCCGTACGCCGCGAAGTAGCGTATCGCCCGAGCCGCACAATGTCCGAATGGTGGTGCAGGCTGCATGAAATGGTAACTGGAGTTGACGATTACCCTAACCCGAGGGAGACGCTTTTGGCATTGGCGGATTTAATCGAACCGGAACCGGAGCGCACGTGCCAAATGATCGACAACGGTGCCGAGCTCTGCTGCTCTGAGTGCGATTGCAGACACTCCTACGATGACGAGCCCAAGTTTTGTATGGGCTGTGGCGCAAGGGTAGTGGAGTAGATGTAAAAACATGCCTAGAAATGATTCTAGCATACGTAGAAGGCGCTATTTTGCCCAGGCACGTATGCTTGCAGGGCCCCGAGGCAGATATTCGCCTCGGGGCATTTTTCATATCTCGTGATCAAAATTGGCATTTTTCGATAAATTAGCGTGGTTGACAGGTAATAGGCGTCAAAACGCGACGTAGGCGGGTATGCTGCGGTGTTTTGGGTAACTTGCTGTCACACATGCTGTCACACTGCTTTTGGGCCAGTGTGACAGGTAATAGGCGTCAAAACGCGACGTAGATTGATTGTTGGGTACCCAAGTGTCACACTGGCAAACAGCAGGCCGCCCCTATATTAGATATTTTCTATAGGTATATCTATCATTTGATAAGTATATATTTTCAAAATATAGGGGTATAGGGGAGCGTGACAGTGTGACAGTGTGACAGGTAGTTGCAAAAACATGCGTCTACATCGTGTTTTGTCGAGACTACCTGTCACACGGTGCAGATAAATCGAAAAAAGCGGTGTGACACCAGTGTGACACCAGTGTGACAGGCAGTTTAGGGCATATATGTTGACCTCGGCAGGTCCATTGAAGCGTTTCAATTCGGTGCGGAGGGTATACACAGTATGCACAGTCGCAAAATCGAAAGGCCGCCCGAGCACTGACTGTGCATATGCGGTATGCACAGTATGCACAGTATGCACAGCAGAGCGCACACTCGAATGCCCACAGCCGGTGTTGTAGAATATATTTCGATGCAGAAGGAGTGGAGGCAAATGCCGTATATCAAATTCAACAACGCGGTGCAGCGCAAGCGCTATTGGCTCGGCGAGGACGGCATCGAGCTGATCAACGACTGGAGGCGCAGGGGACTCTCCGTGAAGGCGATCGCCGAGGACAAGATCGGCGTCGCGCATACGACGCTTCTGAAGTGGCGCCAGCAGTCGCCTGAGCTGGACAAGGCGCTCACCGTCACCGAGGACCTCGTAGACGGCCAGGTCGAAGGCGCATTGCTCAGGCGCGCGTTGGGCTACGACTATTTCGAGGAAGTGTGGACACGCGACCCCGACACAGGCATGGAGGTATTGACCAAGAAGGTCAAGAAACACGTGCCGGCAGACGTGAAGGCCATCGCCATGTGGCTGTTCAACCGACGCGGGGACGCCTGGCGCTCGATGCAGCCGCAGCTCCCTGCTGACGACGGCGACATCATCGATGTGAAGAACGTGCTCGTGCAGATCGAGGAGGTGGCAGATGGAGGTGCACCTGACGCCTAAGCAGGCGGAGTATGTACGCGAGGCGCACCACCGCTGGAACCTCGCGACAGGCGCCGTGCGCTCGGGCAAGAGTCATTTGGCAGTGCAGTACACGATCCCCGACCGATTGATCAAGCTGCGTGGCAAGAAGGGCCTGGCGCTGATCTTGGGCGCCACGAAAGAGAACATCGAGCGCAACGTCTTGACGCCGATGCGCGACATGTGGGGCGACAAGTTCGTAGGCGACATCAACGCCCGCAACTGGTGTGAGATCTTCGGCGAGCGTGTGTACTGCATCGGCGCCGAGAACGCGGGCCAGGTATCGAAATTGCGCGGCGCGGAGGTCAAGTTCGCCTATTGCGACGAGATCTGCGACATCCACCCCGACGTGTTCGAGATGCTGAAGAGCCGCCTATCCCTGCCGTACAGCGAGTGCCACGGCGCGTGCAACCCCGCAGGCCCCACGCATTGGCTCAAGCAGTTCATCGACAAGGGCGAGGCAGACCCCGGTATCGACATGTTCGTGCAGAGGTATACGATCGACGACAACCCGTTCCTGCCGAGGTCCTATGTCGAGGGCCTCAAGGCCGAGTACCGAGGCACCGTGTACTACGACCGATACATCAGGGGCTTGTGGGCGAAGGCCGAAGGCCTCGTGTACCCCAACTGGCAGAAGGCCCAGGAGCCGACATGGTCGCCCGGTGACGTACGCGGCTACTGCGTGAGCATCGACTATGGAACGCAGAACCCATTCCATGCGATCAAGTGGCTGCTCGATTCAGCGGGCATCTGGCATGCGGTCGGCGAGTACCGCTATTCTGGCCGCGAGGAAGGCAGGCAGAAGACAGACCCCGACTATGTCGACGACCTGGTCGTGTTCACGGACGACGCCCCGGAGGACGCGGAGGTCGAGGTCATAGTCGACCCCAGCGCATCGTCGTTCATCGCGCAGCTGCGCAAGCGCGGCGGCTTCAAGGTGAGGAAGGCAGATAACGATGTCGGTGACGGCGTACGCGATACCGCGAGCGCGATGCAGCTTGGGCTGGTCAAGATCGGTGACACACTCGCCGAATTGGCGCGTGAGTTTACCGGCTATGTATGGGATGATAAGGCTGATCAAGACAAGCCGGTCAAGGTTGACGACCACGGCATGGATGCGCTGAGGTATTTCGTGAGGACGAAACGCGTGTACAAGCCGAGAGATATGGTATACGAGTCGCCGTTCATGGGCGGCGCAGACGAGGGGCCTAGGAGGTTCGCATTATGAGATGGGACGAGGTACGCGACGACAAGTCGCGCATGCTCACGTACCAAGATTTCGTGGAGGCGGGCGACGCCAACCGCGAGGGCTTCGTACTGGAGGCGATCGAGCGGCATAAGTCGAGCAAGGCGTACCGCACGGCATGCATGGCCGATGCGTACGACCACCAGGAGAACATCACGGTCAATACGTATGTGCAGAAGGTCTTCGACATCACGGGTTCAAAGCTCGTCGATTTCACCGCAAGCAACAACAAGATCGCCAGCAATTTCTTCCACCGACTGAACACCCAGCGCACGATGTACTCGCTCGGCCAGGGTGTGTCGTTCATCGATGTCGACGAGGTGGGCAAGGAGGACACGACCAAGGAGAAGCTCGGTACGCATTTCGACCATGACCTGCGCACGCTCGCATACGATGCGCTCATCCACGGTGTGTGCTTCGGCTTCTGGAACCTTGATCGTATGTTCGTCTTCCCGCTGACTGAGTTCGTGCCTCTTTGGGACGAGTACGATGGCACGCTCAAGGTGGGTATCCGCTTCTGGCGTATCGACCAGTCGCGCCCGATGCAGGTCGTGCTCTACGAGGCCGATGGCTACACACGCTACCAGAGCCGCCAGGATGCGAACGGCGTCACGAACGAGCGCCTTGAGGCGGTCGATGAGAAGCGGCCCTATATCGAGAAGACGAGCTATACGCCTGCCGACGGCATCGAGCAGGTGATCGGCGGCGAGAATTACTCGGCATTGCCCGTGGTGCCGATGTGGGGCTCAAAGCTCCATCAATCGACGCTCGTGGGCATGCGCCAGGCGATCGACAGCTATGACCTGATCCGCAGCGGCTTCGCGAACGACCTCACCGACTGCGCGCAGATCTATTGGCTCGTGTCGAATGCCGGCGGCATGAGCGACAAGGACCTGCAGAAGTTCCTCGACCGCCTGAAGATCAACCACGTCGCGCTCGTCGATTCCGACGACGGCGGCAATGCGCAGGCGTATACCCAGGAGATCCCGTACGCCGCACGCCAGGCGTACCTGCAATCGATCCGTGACGGCATCTATGAGGACTTTGGTGCCCTCGACGTGCACACTGTGGCGGCAGGCGCGACCAACGACCACATCGATGCTGCCTATCAGCCTATGGATGAGGAGGCGAGCGATTTCGAATACCAAGTCTCCGAATTCGTGCAGCAACTGCTCGCACTCATGGGTATCGAGGATGCGCCGGTGTTCAAGCGCACACGTATCAGCAACCAGAAAGAGCAGGTCGACATGATCATGAGTGAGGCGCAATATCTCGATCACGAGACGGTCCTGCGCAAGCTGCCGAACATCTCGCCTAACGAGGTGCCGGCGATCAAGGAACGCCTCGACGCCGAAAACGAGGATCGCATGGGTGCGCTGGTGAATACCACTGCACCCACTGGCGATGAAGGCGATGAAGGCGATGACGACGATGACGATGACGGCATGCTTTAGTGTTTAAGGTGGTCCTACCGTGAAGATCCATTCAGTATTTGAGATCGGGATATTGGAGGCCGGCGGTGGGTACCAGTACATCACGCCGGCAGGCTGTGCGTCGCATGCTATATACCCGGACATCCTCAAGGCACAAAAGGCTGCACTTGAGTTCGGCGGGTATGAGCTCATCGAAGATGACGCCCCCGCCGATTCGACTGTCGTCAAGACACAACATTTTGATGGCTTCCAGATCGACACGTATTCAGACGGTACCTACGGCTACATGACGGACGGCGGCAAGCACAAAGAGGGCTACAAGTCGAAAGACGGCGCCAAGAAAGCCGCCACCAAGCTTGCCGCCGCAGAGCCGAAAGGCCCGCAGGTCCTGAAGAGTGAGGATAAGGGCGGGTACACCGTCAATACGTTCACCGACGGCACTTACGGCTACCTGATGCCGGACGGCACGTTCAAGAACGGGTACAAGTCGAAGGACGGTGCCGGCAAGGCGGGCAAGAAGCTCGCGGCGAAGGCGCAGGAGGAGACGCAGGCTAAACTGCTCGAGAAGCAGGCGCAAGAGCTGCAGCAGAAACTGCAACTCACCTACGCCGATGCGATCGAAGGAATGACCTCCCGCATTGAGGCCTCGCTCAAGGAGTTCGCTGCCGAAGACGCGAAGTGGGCGGCCGACGTCGCAGCCGGCAAGAAGGACGCGAAGGCATATAAGGCCTGGCGTAAGGACCAGGCACTGCACAACGACCGGCTCAAGGCACTCAAGCGGGCATTGACGCAAGACCTCACCGCAGCTGACAAGATGGCGATAGCGTATGTCAACCAGGTGCCGGCGGGTGTGTATGCAGAGGGCATGAACTTCGCGACGTATGAGATCGAGCACGGCGCCAAGGTGAATACGTCTTTCACGCTGTACAACAAGAACACCATCATGGAGCTCGTTGCGAACGAGCCCGACCTGCTCCCGCATGCGGCATTCGACAAGGCGAAAGACACGGCATGGAACAGCCGCCATGTCACGTCTGCGGTGACGCAGGCAGTTCTGCAGGGCCAGACGGTCCCGCAGCTCGCAGCATCGATCGCAGGCATCGCCGCCATGGACCAGCGCGCCGCGATGAAGGCTGCGCGCACCGCCATGACAAGCGCACATTCGCTCGGCAAGCTCAAGGGGTACGAGCGTGCCGCTGACATGGGCATCGATGTCGAGAAGCAATGGTTGGCGGCGCTCGACTCGCGTACGCGCGGCAGCCACCGCCACCTCGACGGCGAGACGGTCGGGCTCGATGCAGAGTTCAGCAACGGGCTGAAGTACCCCGGCGACCCGGACGGCCCTGCGTCTGAGGTCTACAACTGCCGCTGCACGCTCGTGCCTGTTATCGGCGATGTGGAGTATGACGAGGTCGAGCGGGCAAACAAGCTCGGCGGCATGAGTTATGAGGAATGGAAAGCAGAGAAGCTGACGAAAGAGCAGAAGCTCGCGAATTCGCTCGACAGCCAGTTGAAGGATGTCGACAACGAGATCGACGTGCTGAAAGAGCTCATGAAGAGTTCTGATAAGACGTATTCGGGCATTTGGAAAGACCCTGTGACCCTTGCCGATTGGGACGCGAAGAAAGAGGCGATCCCCAAGAAGCTCGAGTATTTCAATGAGAAACTCGCAGCGAACAATAACCAAGCAGTTAAGGAGATATTGCAAAAATACATCGACGATGTCGAAGATTTTGACAAGCAAGGCCAGGCGTATAAGACATACATTGACAATATGGCGGCGTTGAAGCTCAAGCGCCAGTCGATCCATAAGCAGATGGTCGACTTAGGCCTTGTCGAAGATTCGGCATTCAGCGAAGAGCGCAAGGCGAACGCATGGCGGTTTACTTCGCCTGCCGAGGCCGACGAGCATTTCCGAGGTGTGAGCGGCAAGGTCTGGCGCGAGGCCACCGCGGCAGAGCGCAAAGGCATCTACGGCTACACAGCGGGCTCTGGCGCATGGAACCGCCCGCTGTCAGGCTTTCGCAAGCCGTACATTTCTGCCGGTACAGGGTGGGAGAAGAAGTTTTACAAGGGCCCGGGTGAAGTTTGGATCGACTACGAAGGCAAGGGCGCAGCGATCCGCGACATGACGTCGCTTATCGAGAAGTCGACATACGATCACGATACGTGGGTCGTGCGTGGATGTGACTACAACGCCATGGAGTCGTTCTTCGGCACGAGTGCATCGAAGTTGGAGGGTATGAGTACCGATAAGCTCAAATCACTTGTCGGCGTGTCAAACCGCATCCAGTCATTTGTATCGACAGGTGCAGCAGCCGGTAAGGGTTTCCACAGGCCGGTGGCTATGGAGATCTTCTGCCCGGCCGGGTCGGAGATGATGTACGCAGAGCCGTTCAGTGCGTACTCAGGCGCGACGAACTATGACGATTGGGACGGCAAGAAGAAGCAGAACTATTTCGGCGGTGAGTTCGAGATGATCTTGCAACGTGGTGGTTACTACACTGCGACCGATGTATACAAAGGCGACGACGGCAAGATGCACGTCGTGTTGGAGCTGCACCCTGAACAGGGTTATGATAAGTTCCAGCAGGACCCCAAAGAGTGGACCGGCTCGAAGAGCACATACAAATAAGGAGTATCATGGCGACTGAGAAACAGAAAGTATCTAACCTCGAGCTCGACGACTCGTTTGGCTGCCTGAAGCGAAACCCCCGCAAATGCCGGACCTGTGCGAATGCGCACGGCCCGGCGCCGTGGGAGGACTCGCCGGATAAGTCGTATTGCATGGCATATGAGCGCCGCCTCGGCAACATCAAGCCCGATGCCGTATACTTCGACGGCGCCGACTGCCCGTTTTACATCGAAGAGGAGGCATGACATGGCTGACGGTGTATCGGTGAAGCAAGACAACACCGAGCAAGTGGTCGACGGCATCGATTCTGCTATCGGCGTCGCGCTCGAGAAGATCGGGCTTTTGGCAGAGAACTATGCGGCCAAGAAATGCCCGGTCGACACCGACAACCTGCGCGCGTCGATCACGCATGAGGTCGATGCCGGCGATAACGCCGTGTACATCGGTACGAATGTCGAATATGCGCCGTACGTCGAGCTGGGCACCTCGCGCCAGAAGGCACAGCCTTTCCTGAGGCCTGCGGCTTCCGAGCACGGCGCACAATACCGACAAGTACTGAAAAAGGCACTCGGCGGCAGCAGTTAACCTGGTATTATTTATGTTAAATGCGCGAAGCAATGCGCTATACAGTATGGGGTCGAAGCACGCACCCCAGAGTCCGAAGGAATGGAGCGAACACCATGGCACTTACCCGCAAACTCCTCCGATCCATGGGGATCGAAGACGAGAAGATCGACCAGATCATCGACGCACACACTGAGACCGTCAACGCGCTGAAGGACGAGCGCGATGGGCTCAAGGATGCAGCGGACCGACTGAAAAAGGCCGAGGCGGAGCTCGAGGAGCTCAAAGCCAAGCCGGCAGACGGTTTCAAGGAGAAGTTCGAGAAGGAACACGCAGATTTCGAGGCGTTCAAGGCAGACACCGCTAAGGCTGCCGCCGACCGCGAGAAGAAATCGCTGTACCGCAAGCTGCTCACCGATGCAGGCGTCGACCCCAAGCGTATGGATGCCGTGATGCGTGTCGCCGACCTATCCGAAATCGTGGTCGAGGACGGCGCCATCAAGGACGCCGACAAGGTCACCGAGAAGGTCAAAGGCGAGTGGTCAGATTTCATCCCGGCCACAAATAAGAAGCCCGCGGATGTCGATACGCCGCCTGCAGGTGGTGGCGACGGCGCGGCAGAACCGAAGTCGCTGGGTGACGCCTTGCGACAGAAGTACACCAAGCAGAACACTGATTAAAGGAGGCAATTATGCCTATCACCCTCGCAGAGGCCAAGGTCGGCATGGCCGACAAGGTCGACCAGCAGATCGTCGACATGTTCCGTCGATCCTCCCTGCTCCTCGACCGCCTCACTTTCGACAACGCCATCTCCCCCGGTACCGGCGGCTCCACGCTCGTCTACGGCTACACTCAGCTGAAGACGCCTTCCACTGCCGCCGTCCGTGCCATCAACTCCGAGTACACGGCAAATGAGGCCAAGCGTGAGAAGAAGACCACGCAGGCCATCATCATGGGTGGTGCCTTCGAGGTCGACCGTGTCATTCAGGACACTTCCGGCGCCATCGATGAGCTCGTGTTCCAGGCTGACGAGAAGATCAAGGCCACTGCTAATTTCTTCACGCATTGTGTGATCAACGGCACCGCGGCCGGTACTGCCGCCCCCGGTAAGACTACCGGTACTTTCGACGGCCTCAACAAGCTGCTCGCCAATTCTTCCACTGAGTACACCGCCACCGCGGACCTGTCTACCAGTGCGAATGTGAATGCCAACTACAACCAGTTCCTCGATGAGCTCGACGAGTTCATCTCCGGCCTCGACGGCATGCCCGACATGCTGCTCATGAACCGCAAGATGCTCTCCAAGCTCCGTGGTATCGCACGCCGTGCCGGTTATTACGAGTCCACCAAGGACGATTTCGGCCGTGTGGTCGAGACCTATAACGGCATCGCGCTCATGGATGCAGGCGAGTTCTACGACGGCACCAAAACCGTCGACATCGTCGCCGATACCGCTGCCGGCGCTAGCGCCTTCGGCACGTCCGACATCTATGCCGTCAAGTTCGGCCTCGACGCCTTCCACGGTATTTCCCCGACCGGCACCAAGGTCATCACGTCCTACATGCCCGACCTCACCCTCCCGGGTGCCGTCAAGAAGGGCGAGGTAGAGCTCGTTGCGGGCGTCGCCCTCAAGAACACGCTGAAGGCCGGCCACATGAAGGGCATCATCACCGCGCCGAAGACTGCCTAAGGAGTCGATATGCTGGAGGAGTTGCTCGCAGAGATCCACAATTGGTTCGAATGCGATTACCTCGCAGGTGAGCTCACTGTCATGGACGGCGAGCTCACCCTCCCGCATGGCTTCGTCAAGCCCGGCCAGTATTACCGTATCGTCGGCAGTGTTTTCAACGACGGCCTGCACCAGTACCCGGCATCAGACCTCACAGACGAGGTATTCGATGGCGAGGTGTGGGCGCTAGCCGTGCCGAAGGTGATCATCGACATCGCGGCCGAAATCGAGGCATGGTGCAAGGCCAACCCCGATTCTGTGTATACGTCGGAGTCATTCGGCGGGTATTCGTATACGAAGGCCACGGCGTCTGACGGTGTGCCTATGCGGTGGCAAGACGCATTTCGCCGACGCCTCAATCGTTGGAGGAAGTTGCCATGAGTTTGATCGACGCATTCAAAGAGCCTTGCGCCATGATGAACAAGGCGAAGGTGTCTGACGGCGAAGGCAGTTTCACAACCGCTTGGCAGGAAGGCGCCGAATTCGATGCTGCTATCGTGAAGGATACGAGCCTCGAGGCGCGAATCGCCGAGAAGGACGGCCTCACGAATACGTATACTGTCACCACGTCGGCGAACGCCGCGCTCGAGTTCCATGACGTTTTCAAACGCAAATCGGATGGCCAGGTGTTCCGTGTCACGTCGAACGGTGACGACAAGCGCACACCGCCTGTCGCGTCATTCGAATTCGAGCAGGTGAGTGCCGAGGAATGGAGCCTGTCATGACACCAGCCGCTGCGGTCTACAATTTCATGGCCGGCTTCGATATCCCGGCGTATGCCGCGACTTCTGTGCCAGACGAGGCTGTGTTCCCGTATATCACGTACGAGCTTGCAGTCGATGATTTCTGGGGCGGCGAAGTCGCATTGGCCATGGATATCTGGTATCGTGGCGACTCCGAGGCGGAGCCGAATACGAAAGCGTATGAAGTCTCAAAGGCACTCGTCGGTTGCAAGTGTATCCCATGCGATGGCGGCGGAATCGTACTAAAAAAGGGCTCGCCGTTCTGCCAGAGCATGGGTGACACCGCAGACGATAAGATCAAGCGCCGTCACATCAATGTGACGGCAGAGTTTATCACCTCGTTTTGAGAGGACAAGTTAAATGGCTAAGTTCACACAGATCCCTACAGATACTTTCAAGAAGCTCCAGCTCGGTGCTGGTCTCCTCGCTACCGAATTCGACCCGGCGACCGGCGAGGTCGACAAGGCTAATATCGTCGGTGCGACAAGCGGTGGTGTGTCGTTCGAGGCCACGCCGTCATTTAGCGATTTCGGCGAGGACATCGATAACTGCCCGAAGAACACGAAAGAGCTCAAGAAGCTCGACAGCTGGGACGCCAAGATGTCTGGCTCGTTGGTGACGATGGATACGAATGTCGCGACGTCTGTCATCGGCGCAGCTGCCGTCGCGAGCGACGACCCGACCAAGGTTGTGCCCCGCAACTCTGTCGGCGTCAAAGATTTCAAAAATATCTGGTGGGTCGGCGATTACTCCGATGTCAACGACGACGGTTCTTCTGCTGGCAAGGCTGGTTTTATCGCGATCAAGCTCATCAATGCATTGTCGACTGGTGGGTTTAAAATCAAGTCTGGCGACAAGGCGAAGGGTACGTTTGATTTCGAATATACAGGCCATTACAGCATTGAGAATACTGATATCGTCCCGTTTGAGCTCTACATCAAGGCAGGTTCGGCTGATGCGTAAGCATTGCGTGAAGGAGGAAAAGTAAATGAAACTCAGTGATATCAAGGGTGACCGCGTTTTCGACGTCATCGCCGACGTCATCGATTCCATCGCGAACATGGTGCAGGACAAAGACGTTGCTGCTATGTTCAAGCGTGAAGCCGTGCCTGACGGCATGGAGGCGCGTGATTTCTTCGCGAAGCGCATGTGCAAGGGCCTGCCCGTTTTGTTCAAGGGCCACAAGGCCGACATCATCACTATCATGGCGGCGATCGAAGGCGTGACGCCTGAGCAGTATGCGGCGTCGCTCGATTTCCCCAAGCTGTTCACAGATGTCATGGAGCTCGTGACTGACGATGCGTTCCTCGATTTTTTATCATCGCAAAAGACGGAGAAGGACGCAGATGCGCCTGGCGCTGCCTCGGCGAGTTTCGAGGTCCTCTAAGGGCAGACGCATTCATCAAGTTCACACTGGCCCGCTATAGGAAAGAACGTGACGAGATGGCATTTAAAGTATATGTCACCGACTCCCTATACCTCATGGGCCAACATAAGTTTATCGGTCGCCGTTGGTACGACCAAGTCCGGCCCAAGGTATATGAAAACATCGACGCCGCCGCGGTAGTGGCGGACGTCACGACAAGGGCGGGATTGGTGGTCGTATGAATCTACTCGACCTCGCCGTCAAGATCACATGCGACGACCAGGCATCCGGCGAGGTCGACAAGATCGGCGACGGCATCAAGAACAAACTGGGTGCCGCCGTTCAAGCCGGTGTTGCGGCCGTGGCGGCAGTCGGCACCGCGACAATCGCCATCGGTAAGACTGCCCTCGACGCATATTCGAACTATGAGCAGTTAGTTGGCGGTATCGACACCCTGTTCAAAGCATCGTCCGGTAAGATGCAGCAGTACGCGGCGAACGCCTACCAGACGGCCGGTGTATCAGCCAACCGTTATATGGAGATCTCGACATCGTTTGCGGCGGCGCTGATCAGCTCACTCGGCGGCAACACCGATGCCGCCGCCGATATGGCCAACACTGCCATCACGGACATGAGCGACAACGCCAACAAGATGGGCACGTCGCTTGAGACCGTCCAGGAAGCGTATATGTCGCTGTCGCGCGGCAACTACGAGATGCTCGACAGCCTGAAACTCGGCTACGGTGGCACGAAATCAGAGTTGGAGCGCCTGCTCTCAGACGCCGAGAACTTCTCGGCAGCACAGGGCCAAGTACGCGATTTCTCTGTCGACTCATATTCCGATATTGTCGAGGCAATCCATATCGTGCAAGACGAGATGGGCATCACCGGCACGACGGCGGAAGAGGCAGCGACTACCATTGAAGGCTCCGTCAATATGGCGAAGGCCGCATGGGACAACTGGCTCGCCGGCCTCGGCAATGAAGACGCGGACATGGAAGGCTTGACCGATCAGCTCGTCAGTTCTGTCGCCACGGCTGGCAAAAACATCATCCCGAGGGTCGGCCAGATCATGGAGACACTCGGCCAGACAGTCGCAGACTACGCGCCGAATGTCGGCCGCTACCTTCGCGCCACACTCATCGGTGTCCTGCCTGAAGCCGTGCAAGGGCCGTTGCATGATGCGTTCGCAGGTGCCGACAAAGTCTTTGGTAAGTTCGCGGATGTATTCAATGATAATTTGAAGCCCGCGGCAGACGCAGCGGATAGCGTTTTCAGCGCGATCAGCTCCGGCGTGACGACTTTTAGCGATAACGTCAACGACCTCGTGCTCCCTGCGATCGAAACGCTGTCACCTGCTTTCGAAGATTTCTTCGGTGCCATCGAGTATGCACAACCACTGCTCACGTTCATCGCGGACATCATCGGTACTGCATTGGCGGCGGCGATCAGTACGGCTATCAAGGTGTTCTCGGCAATCGTCGAGGTTATCGCGTTCGTCATCACAGGTTTCCAGCAGCTATATGAGGACATCAGCGGTTTTGTGGCAGGTGTCGTGCAGTTCTTCACGACTGACCTGCCTAACGCGATCAATGCATTGGTGCAATGGTTCGCGTCGTTACCAGGCAACATCGCGACGTTCTTATCGACAGTCATCGCGAAGGTTGTCGCGTGGGTGGCAAACATGGCGTCGAATGCCGTGAGCGCCGGCTCGCAATTTATCTCCGGCCTGGCCGGGTTCATGTCGGGCCTCGCGGGCAACGTCGCGTCATGGCTGTCTGGCGCAATCTCGACCGTCGTCGGCTGGGTGCGACAATTTGCGAGCAACGCCACATCGGCAGCCTCGCAATTCGGCAGCAGGCTGCGAAGCGGCCTCGCTGCCATCCCCGGCACGCTCGGAAATATCGGCTCGAACATCATCCAGGGCATCGTGAATGGCATCACGGGCGCGGCGGGTAAGGTCAAAGACGCCATCGCCGACGCCATTGGCAACGCGATAGATTTCGCAAAACACATTCTCGGTATCAAATCGCCGTCGCGTGTGTTCCGCAAGATCGGTCAATATACCATGCAAGGCGCTGCGCTCGGTGTCGACGACGGCGCGGACTTACTCTTGCGATCTACAGACAACGCGATGCGCGGTATGATTTCAACGGCACAAGACACCAAATACACATCTAATGTCGACCGTGCCGAGACAACGGCCTCTGTCATTGAGTGGCTCGACGCAAATCTCGGCGACATAATCGCATCGTATACGCCATATATCGGTATGAGGGACTTCGATCGACTCGCGAGGAAGGCGGTGGCAAATGCATAGCATGGGATATACGAGTGCAGTCACGCACAAGCGTCATGACATGCAGTGCGCACGCATCGTCGGCGGCGAGCCCGATGCGATGCGCACGGATAGCTGGGATTACGACACTGGTTATCGTGACTTATCCCATGCGACACGCAAGGCGCGCAAGGAGACCATCACGGTCGCTATGCTCGACCTCGCGTCGGCCGACGCCTTGCGTCTTGCAGCGGATGCAGACCTCGCATCCATGACACCAGGCACGCTTGATTTCAATAATTGGACGCAGCGCTGCTACATCGCAGGTGTCGAGGCCAAGGCCGTGACCTGGGGCGCGGCAGTTATAGAGCTGGAGGTCGTACTGCTGGATGGTGTCTGGCGTAAAAAAGATCTCTACGAATTCCGATCGGGCGCCGGTTCCGGCACCGTCGGTGTGGGGCACGGCTACGACTACGGATACGCATATGGCTATCCCTATAGTGAGGAGACGAGCCGTGAGATCAATATCGGCAGTATTGTCGCGTCGCCATTCAGGATCATCATCTATGGTCCTGCCGTGCGCCCGTCCGTGACAGTGGCCGGTAACCGCTATCAGGTCTTGACCGACGTGCCAGACGGTGGCTACCTGCTCATCGACTCCATCGAGGGCACCGTGACAAAGGTAGCCAAGAACGGCTACAAGACCAACGCCCTTCCGAACGCCGTACTCGGCGGTGGCGTGGGCAGCGGCTCGTACATCTTCGAGGACATCCCGGCGGGAACGTCGACAGTGAGTTACGACGGCAGCTTCGGATGGGACCTCGAGATCTATCGAGAGGACGGTGCAGTGCCATGGACCTCTTCGTGACGGACCCGCAGGGGCGCACGGTGTCTCGCATACGTTCGTTCGAGCTGGACATGGCATTCGGCGCTGATGAGAACGATTTCGAGTTGTCGGCGCCAAAGGTATCTGGCATCGAGCCGGGGAGCCGCATCTTCGTGCCCGGCACGGAGTACGGCGGCGTGGTCTCGGTCTTGTGTCCGGCGCGCACACGTTACGGCGACGCGATCAGCTATAAGGGACGGACATGGCACGGCATTCTCGAGGACCATGTCATTTGCCCGCTGTCGGGCAAGGCACACCTCACCGTGAGCGGAGACGCGAACGCGGTGTTGCGCCAACTCATACAAGCGATGGGCATCGGCGATATCTTCAGCGCCGGCAGCTATGCCGGCATCAATGTCGCCGGGTCCTTCCGATACCGCTCTGGATATACCGGCATCGTCGAGATGCTGGCAGCGTCCGGCGCGCGCCTCAAGGCAGCGTGGGATACGGCTACCATGAAGTGTGTGTTGTCGGCGGTGCCGGTGAGGGACTGGGGTGATATGCCTGGAGTCTCAGGATCAACCATGTACAGTGCCGAGCTGGATTATCGTAAATACAACCACCTCATCGCGCTCGGCAAGGGCGAAGGCACGTCGCGCACCGTATATAATCTTTATAGTGACGCTGCGGGCAATATCTCAGAACACCAGACAATGAAGGGTCTCGACGAGAGGACGTACATTTATGACTACAGTAACGCAGAGCTCGCGGATCTCAAGGTCAAGGCGCGCGAGAAGCTGGCCAAGCTGAGGCAGACCGACGCCATCGACGTCGATCTCGACTCGGGCGCCGGCGTGGCAGTAGGCGACACCGTCACGGCGTACTCGCCTGACGTCGGCGTCTCGACACGTGGTGTGATAACAAAATTGACGGTCAAGGTCGCAAATGGCTATACGACTGTCACGCCGGACTTCACAGCATGGAAAGATGAGCAAGATTACGAATAAGGGAGCAGATTATGGCCGTAATCGAGAACTTGAGTTGTTGGGAATGCGACTGTTGCGGAGGCCAGAGGCAGAACGACCAGCGTAGATACATGATTATGGGCAACGAGACCGCAATCGGCTGGGAGCGTATCCGCTACGTCTTCGACGACGGCACCGAACGCAATGTCGTGCTCGGTCCTGACTGCGCACGCGAGTACCACGAGCAGCGCAAGATGGCCGATAGTATGGTCAGTGCTTTTTTCAACAGTTATAAGGACAACAAGAAGGAGTAGCCCCATGGGCGTCAAATTGATGACCGGTGCGACCGGCGAGCAGAATATCCAGGCTGCTGACGACCGCGAGTGCCTGGCCGGAATCACCGGCCTCGACAGCTACGTCTTCCCGACGGGATCGCAACTCAAGGCAACACTTGTCGACGCCAACACCGTCACGATCGGCACCGGCGCGGGCAGCCTCCAGGGCTCCCGCTTCCGCTGCTCGACCACGACGACGGTCAACATCCAGTCTGGCACGCAAGGACAATTCCGCCACGACATCGTCGGCCTGCACTTCTCCCGCGAGACGAGCGGCCTCGAGGGCCTTGAGTTCCAGGTGCTCACCGGCGAGCCGGCTACGAGCGAGGGCGCGGCGGAGGACCCGGCATACACGGCGGGCGACCTGCTCAAGGGCGACGTCGAGGCGTTCATGCCGCTGTACCGCGTCAGGCTGAGTGGCATCAACGCGAGCGATCCGGAGCAACTATTCTCCGTCCTGACCCCACTGTCAACGTTCAGTAACATCATTTCTCCAAACGCATGGCATACAGCACAGCTTAAAGCGCCAACTGGCTGGTCTATCTCGTCATCTAGCAACACGCGCAATCAGATCTCCGCATATCCATTGTTGGGTATGGTAGAGATTGTAGGCATATTCACGCGGGCGGCAGACAGCACCATTCCAACGACGACAATATGCAATTTGAATGATGTGGGGATGAGCGCATACAAGCCTGCCCGCGATTTGTCGATTCCAAATATAATCATTACAAGTGGAACAGGCAACTCTGCTCAATATAAGCAAACTAATATTGTCATCAAAACAAACGGCGACATCATCATCGGGTCTTCGCAGGTAGGGCGATCTATTGCTATTTGGACGGGTCTTTTTTCGTTAGCAGTGTTACACTAACACTATATCAATCGTTATTGTTATCATTTGAAAGGTATCACGCCGGTGTTTAAATATATAATAATGACCATCACGACTACGGTCATGGGTACAATCATTGGTTGGTTGTTAAACGCAATCAAAACTAACACCGGGCAATTGTATAACATGTCGCGCCGTGAACGCGAAGAGCGTACGCAAAACCGTGCCATGCTCGGTGAGCTACTGTTTTACCGGCTTGAAGATCTACATCGGCGTTTTGTCATCGAAAGGCATCCGTGCTCCGCTGCTGAAAAACAGCAGGTCGACGACATTTACCACCATTACCATGACGAACTTGGTCTCAATGGACCAGGTACACATATGTATAATGAGATTATGGAAGCACACCAGGAAGATTAAGGGGAAATTATGCGATACATCATCCCTGACAAGGCATATAATGTTCTCAAGTGGGTCGGCCTAGTCGCCCTCCCGGCGATCGCGACGTTCGTCGGCACCGTCGGCACTGCGTGTGAGTGGGAGTTCACCGGCATCGCCGTGACGGTCATCACCGCGATCGGCACCCTTGTAGGCTCGCTCATCGGTGTATCGCACGTCACTGCGAAAGATGACGCAAATGATTAAGTTCATCGACATCAGCAATTGGCAGAAAAGTATCGACATTGCCACCGTCGTCAAAAACGGCTGCCTCGGTGCAGTCGTGACCAAGGCCACCGAAGGCACTAATTATGTCGACAGCCAGTGCGACACCCATGTGCAGCAATGTGTCGCGAATAAGATCCCGTTCGGCTACTACCATTTTGCCGGCAACAACGGCGCCGAGGCTGAAGCCGAGTTCTTCCGCAATAATACGCGTAATTACGAGCACCGCGGTATACCCATCCTCGATTGGGAGGGCAACCAGTCTGTTACATGGGTCAACGCATTCGTCGAGCATTACCACGCACTCACCGGTATCTGGCCGTGGGTGTATGCCAACGCATGGCGTTTCAACCAGGGTACTGTCAATACCAACTGCGGCCGATGGATTGCGGGCTACCCGGCGAAGGGTATCACTGACATCAATTACGGCCTCAATACCGATATGCCCTATAAGGTCAACAATGGCATCGTGTGCGCATGGCAGTTCTCGAGCTCTGTGCGTATCGCAGGGTACGGCGGCAACCTCGACGGTGACGTGTTCTATGGCGATACCAAGGCATGGACGAATTATGCAATGGCTACTAATGCACCGGTATCAGCACCTACGCCCGCACCGGCGCAGACGCCTCAGGGGTCCGTACTCGACCTCGTGTGCCAGATCATCGACGGCAACGTTAATGGTGACGCCCGCAAGGCATTCCTCGGCGCGCGCTATGCCGAGGTGCAAGGCTTTATCCAGCATATTTTCGACGCCTCGCCGGCTACGCTCGCGGCGGAAGTATGGCAAGGGCGTTATGGTAACGACCCCGTCCGCACCAAGGTTTTGAACATCGCCGGCAAGGCCGCAGCCGTGCAGGCAGCCGTGAACGGCGGCAGTGCGTCTACTGAGCGCACATATACTGTCAAGGCCGGCGATACCCTGTCTAGTATCGCGGCCAAGTATGGCACATCGTACCATGTGTTGACGCAGATCAACGGTATCGCAAACCCGAACTTGATCCGTATTGGCCAGACAATTAAGCTACCGTAATACCTGGGGCGGCATTGTGCCGCCCCGTATTTGTAAGGAGGAAATCATGAATCAATTCCAACCGATGACGTCTGCATATATGCCCATGCAGCAGTACCAACCCTACTAACAGCCATACCAGCAAATGCCTACACGCATGGTGCCGCAGATCTCCGGCCGTGTCGTCAACTCGCTCGACGACATCACTGTGCAGGAGGTGCCGACTGATGGCACCGTGGCGTTGTTCCCGTCTGCAGACGGCAAATGCATCTATAGTAAGCGTTGGACGCCGGACGGCAACATCTTGACGATGCGTTTCGTACCGGAGGCATCTGAGGCCCAGCCTAAGCAGCCGAGCCAACTCGACATTATTGACAACCGTATTTCAGAACTGTTCGACGCAGTCGAGCGGATCGAAGATCGTTTGCCGTACGACGTCGAGACGAAACGCGCTGCCACGACGCATAGGAAGGCGGTGAAGGCAAATGCCGCAGAATAACCTCATGGGTTTCGCCTTGGATATGATCCAACACAACCCGGCATTGCAGAACAACCCCAACGCACGTGAGATGATCGACGTCATTAAGAGTGGCGACGCCAATCGTGGCCAGCAGATCGCGCGTAACCTATGCGACACGTACGGCGTGAAGCCTGAGGACGCGATTGCGCAGGCAAAATCGTTTTTCCGCATGTAACCGACTCCGCAGAGAAGCGCGCAACCTAGGTCTCTGTGTCGGGAATATATACATTTAGTAGAAATGTTAGAACAATGTTCAACAATTCTGCACCGAGTGTCGCGGACATCGCAGCCGTAACCGATGGCAACCGCAATTCCGGCTGGGGAGGCGACGGCGGTTGGTGGGTCCTCATCATCTTGTTCGCCCTCTTCGGTTGGGGAGGTAACCGCGGCTTCGGCGGTGGTGATACCGGAGAGTGTACATTCAACGGCGGCATCCCGAATGGTTTCGCGCTTACGACTGATTTCGCGTCGCTCGAGCGCAAGATGGACACAGTCAACAATGGCCTGTGCGACGGTTTCTATGCGACCGCGAACGGCATGAATACCGGTTTCGCAGCTGTCCAGAACGCGCTTTGCCAGGGTTTCAACGGTGTCAACCAGACCGTCACCACGCAGGGTTACGAGTCACGCCTTGGTACGCAGGCACTTCAGGCACAGCTTGCGCAGTGTGGTTACGACACGCAGGCAGCGATCCAGGCGAATACCACCCAGGGTGTCATGAACACCAACGCGATCCAGCAGCAGGTCGCGTCTTGCTGCTGTGAGAACGAGAAGCAGCAGATGCAGACTCGTTTCGAGAACCAGCAGAACCACTGTGCCACGATGCAGGCCATCGACAAGGTCGGCGACCGTATCGTCGATTACCTCACGAACCAAGAGACCCAGCGCCTCCGCGACGAGAACCAGAGCCTCAAGTTCCAGGCATCGCAGGTCGCACAGAACCAATACCTTACTGACACGCTCCGCCCGTGCCCGTCGCCGGCGTATATCACGTGCAACCCGTGGGCAGGCCAGCCTTATGGCTCCTGTGCTGGTTACGGTTGCGGCTGCAATTAGGCATTGATAAGGCCCGCCCATATCTCGGGCGGGCCTATATGAGAGGAGAACGCACATGATCGTTCTGTCAAACGCGACAGCCCAGACGATTCAACCCGGTGCAGCGGCGACATTTGATGTCGTAAAACTCCATACTGGGTGCGGCGAATTCCACCGCACGGGTTCTGGGTCCGTGCGCCTTCGCGCGGGGCTGTATGCATTCGATTTCACCGGTAATGTCGGCGGGGCTGCAGGCACGCAGCCTAATTTGGCGATCGCCGTAGACGGCGACACGTTGTCAGAGACGACAATGACCGAGACCATCGCACTCGCGACCGATGTGCACAATGTGCATGCGTCGACGAAGTTCTGCAATCGTTTCGGCGGGTCGACCGTGACAGTCGTCAATACCGGGTCGACGCCTGTTGAGCTGGCGGCAAACCCCGCCCTCGTAGTCAAGCGTGAGGCATAAGGAGACCAACATGCAGCGCATTAAGCGTATGAAGGACAAGCTCATCGAAGAGGCTCAGAGCCGCCTGCAGAACATGGACGGCGGGTCGATCGAGCAGATGGGCCAGATCATCGACATGATTAAGGACCTGTCGGAGGCAGAGAAGTCTTGCCTCGAGGCAGAGTATTACGACAGCGTCATCGACGCTATGGAAAACGGCCAGCGTTATGGCTATGACGGCCAAGGCGGTAACGCCGGCGGGCGCCAAGGCTACCGTGAGTCGTACATTATGGATAACAACGGCGATGGCGAAGGCCGTATGGGCTACCGCAACCAGTACGGCAATTTCCCCGCCAACCCGAAAAACCGTCGCCGTATGCGCCGTAGCGGTTACAGCGAGGAGTCCATCGACAACATCCGCCAGATGATGGAAGACGCCGACCCCGAGCGCAAGCGCCAGCTCAAGCGTGACCTCGAAGACCTCATGTCGGAGATGTAACATGAGGCCGTTCGTTTTGAACGGCGACGTATGGAGGCCGGTCCTTGTCGATCGCGACGACCCGCGACTCATCGACAGGACCGGCACATCCAGACTGGCGACGACTGACCCATCGACAATGTGCGTATACCTGTCGAATGGACTCCACGGCATCGACCTCGAAGTCGTGTTGACGCATGAGGTCGGGCATTGCGCGATGCACAGCTATGGGCTTCTCGATTCGCTCCACGCGATCATCCCTGAAGACACATGGGTCGATGTCGAGGAGTGGGTATGCAATTACTTGGCGAGCCGTGGGCGTGAGATCATCCACGCAGCCAACACGGCGCTCGGTCGCAATGTGCCCGTCATTAAGTGAAGGAGGCGGCAATGATCGATATAGCAGTCGTCGAAGACGAGATCGCCGCACTCGAGGCGGAGACAGAGACGACATACGATATATGCGAGCGGTTGGCGTGCCTGTACACGGTGCGCGACCACCTGAAGGCGAAACAAAACAGTGAGTCGAAATCGTCTGAATTCCTTACAGCGGCCGTTGGTATCCCCACACCAGAGCTCATGGCAGTCATCGACCAACATATGGAGGCGATTAAAGTCGTGTACCCGTCTGAGTACAACGCCATCGTCGCCAAGATCCGGAGTCTGCACGAGGCGACGTAAATTATTACCTGTCAAACAGTGTCAACCACCTGTCACACTCCGAAAAGGGCCAGTGTGACAGGTGTTTGCATTTCTACGTCGCGTTTCTCATCACCTGTCAAGCTGTCAAACAACAAGGGGCCCCTATATTAGATATTTTTTATCTATATCTAATAAGCTTATATAGATATAAAAGTCAAAATATCTAGGTATAGGGAGAAAACAGTGTGACAGTGTGACAGGTACGGCAAAATACGACGTAGGGATGCAATTTACTGTCAAACAGGCCCAAAATCAGCCGTTTGACAGGTGTTTGACAGTGTGACAGGTGTTTCGAAAAAGTTATAAATACTTAGATAAATCAAAAGAGAATGTAGTATAATAAGGTTCACCGATCGAAGGAGGTGAAAAATGAAAAGCCTATATGAAACGATCCGCGAGTTCGGCGATACCCAAAGCGGGCTCGCGCGAATGCTCGGCATCACCGAGTCCACGCTATCGTGGAAAATCAACGGCAAAGCCGAGTTCAAGCAGTCGGAGATCAAGGCTATCGCCGACCGGTACGACTTGACTGGCGAGGAAATCAAGTCGATGTTCTTCGCGTAATGGGCCTGTTCGCTTACCAGCAGGCTGCCCTCGACCGTGTTAACGGTAAACGCAAATGTGCGTTCTACCACGACATGGGCCTCGGCAAGACGTTCACCGGTGCAGAGAAATTGATGTCGGACAAGTGTTGGCATTTGGCCTTAGTCGTATGCCAAAAGTCGAAAGTCGCCGATTGGGTCAGCCATTTCGCGAACTACTATGACATCGACGTCGTCAATTTGACTAAACCACATGCCATGGAAGGTTTCGAACGGCATATCCGTGACCCACACGCACGGGATGCAGTCGGTGTGATCAATTACGACCTATTGTGGAGGCGCCCAGAACTTCAGGCATTGAAATGTTTCGCCGTGATGTTCGACGAGTCGTCATTGCTGCAGAATAAATCATCGAAGCGTACTAAGGCAGCGATGAAGCTGGCGGCAAGGGCGAATGAGCTCATCTTGCTGTCTGGTACACCGGTCGATGGCAAGTATGAACGGCTGTGGACGCAGTTGAACATGCTCGGCTGGCGCATCGACGAGAAACTGTTTTGGCGGCAATACGTCGAATCGGAGACGACGATGCGCGAAGGTTTCCCGATCACGAAAGTGACGGGTTACAAGAACGAGGAGAGGCTGGTACGCAAGATGAAGGAGCTCGGTTGTGATTTCCTCAAGACCGACGACGTCATCGACCTGCCTGATCAGCGTTTTATCCACATCGACGTACCGATGAGCGAGTATTACCATAAGTTCGCCAAGGTAAACATCATCACGGCGTTCGGCCGCGATTTCGTCGGCGACACAGTGTTCGGCGACCTCACGGCAAAACGCCAGTTGGCTGCCGCGTATTCGCGTGCCAAGCTCGAGGCGTTCGGCGATTTGCTGGACGGCACGAGTAAACGGCTTGTCGTGTTCTACAATTTCGACGTCGAGCTCGAAGGGCTCACGGCCGAGTTGGAGAAGAGGTACAGGTCGTATGGCGTGCTCAACGGCAAGGCACACGATTTGTCGCCGTTTTTCGATACCAACGACGGGGTCGCGCTCATTCAATACCAGTCTGGTGCCATGGGTGTGAACCTGCAGCAAGCAGACACGTGCGTCTATTTCTCGCCGCCTTTGGCATCGTCACTCTTCGAGCAGTCGAAGAAGCGTATCCACCGCGTCGGCCAAGACAAGCCGTGCACGTATTACGAGCTGGTATCTAAAGGCACTGTCGAAGAGAAGATCTACGATACGTTGGCTATGCGACGCGACTACACTGAGAAGCTGTTTGCGATGGGAGGTGACTAGTTGGCAGGGGAAAAGAACTTCGAGAATCGCGTGAAGCGATGGCTTGAGTCGCAAGGCGTATGGCATGTCAAGTTTTTCGCCAACCGCAACACACGTGCCGGTGTGCCGGACATTTTGGCATGCGTTAACGGGCGTTTCGTCGGTATCGAACTCAAAGGCCCAAACGGCAAGCCGTCGCCGCTGCAGGTCTACCACTGCGGGAAGATTACGGAGAGTGGCGGTATAGCCGTCATCGTCTGGCCGGATGATTTCGCCCAATTCAAACGGCTAGTATCACGCTTGAAGGAGAAAGGAGGAAATTGCGATGTTCAAGACCTCATATTCGAGGGTAGGTACCTTCACCCAGTGCCCGCATAAATTCAAACTCAACTATGTCGACGGCCTTGAAGTGCCGTTCAACTGCGATGCGGCGAACCCGCTCGTGATCGGCACCATGCTACATGAGTGCATCGAAGTCGGTGTCGACGAGGCTATCGCGAACTACAAAGCCGCGTATCCAGTCATGACCGACCTTATGGTCAACGAGCTCATGAAGATCCGCGTGCTCGGTTCTCGTGCCCGCGAGCTCGCATGGGGCATGTTGGACGACGATATCGACCCGGTATTTGAGGTGAAGGTCGAGGACGACAGCGGTTTCGTCGGGTTTATCGATATGCTCATCCCGCGTGGCAAGGGCCTGTGGACGATGCTTGATTTCAAGTATTCGAACAATGTCGATAGGTACCTCGAAAGCGGGCAGCTGAGCGTCTACAAGTATTTCTATGAGAAGACGCACCCGGGTGAGATCATCCAAGACATGGCTTTCTTGATTGTGCCTAAGACGATGATCAGGCAGAAGAAGACCGAAGACCTCTACCAATTCCGTGAGCGTCTCACTGCGACATTGGAAGACATGTGGCCGGTTCTGTACCGTGTCCAATATGACCCTGAAAAAGTCGCCGATTTCGCAGTCGGCACCTGCACGATGGCGAATGCCACCGAATTCCCGAAACATGAGTCGCGTCTATGCGACTGGTGTGATTACAAAGATTTCTGTTTAGGAGGAAATGATATGCTTATCCTGCCCAAGAACGAACGCCGCCCTGAGGCCGTCATCACCGACCCCGATATGTGGATCTACGCCGACAGTTATGTCGGTAAGTCAACTTTCGTCGACCACTTCGACGACGTGCTGTTCATCAATACCGACGGCAATGTGTCCAATATCACGAGCCCATACATCCCAATTGCTGACGAGCTCGTCCACGAGGGGCGCATGACCAAGAAGATCCTGGCCTGGTCGAAGTTTCGTGAGGTAATCGACGAGCTTGAGAAGCATGAGAACACGTTCAAGGTTATCGCGCTTGACCTCGTCGAGGACCTCTATGAGCATTGCCGTTTCTATGTGTTCGACCAGCTTGGCATCAAACATGAGAGCGATAGCGGTTACGGTAAGGGTTGGGATATGGTGCGTACTGAGTTCCTCGGTCAAATGAAGCGCCTCAAGTCCCTCGGCTACCGTATCATCTATATCTCCAAGGAGCTCGTCACCGAGATTACGTATGCCAGTGGTGCTAGGGTGTCGACTTTCAAGCCGAACATCAATGACAAGGCCGCAAACGTGCTAGCCGGCACTGTCACCATGACACTCCGCGCCTATATGGACGAGCGTGGCCATTTCCTCCAACTCCGCAAGAACGAGAACGTCTTCGGCGGCGGCCGTATCGATTTCAAGCGCGACCGCTGCGACCTCACGGTCGATGCATTCAACGCAGCGTTGCTCGAGGCACAGGGCACGAAGGCCGAGGCCGAGGTCGAGGTCGAGAAGCCGAAGGCACGCAAGAAGGCAGAGCCCAAGCCTAAGCCTGAGGTTGAGGCTGAAACTGAGGTTGCTGAGGAGCCCGATGCAGCTGAGGAGAAGCCGAAGCGCCGTGTACGTAAGCGTCGTGCCGTCGAAGAGTAAATAGCATTTGACATTTGAAAGGATATATCATGGACTTCAGCAAATTCGACAAGATGATCGACGTCGACGGCCTCAAGAAGGACATCGCCGATGCAGAGGCCAACGCTGGCGGTGCCGATTTCAAGGACGTGCCGCATGGCAGCTATGAGGTCGCGATCGACAAGCTCGAGCTCACCGAGACCAAGAAGACCGGCAAGCCGATGGCGTCGTGCTGGATGAAGATCGTGAGCGATGGCGAGTTCAAGGGCCAGCGTATCTTTATGAACCAGGTCATCACGCAGGGCTTCCAGATCCACATCATGAACACTTTCCTCCGCTCGCTGCTGCCAGATAGTTCCGACATCAATGTCGAGTTCACTGGTTACGCCGAGTATAACGATTTGCTGCTCGATATCGCCGAGTATGTCGACGGCAAGTTCGAGTATGGCTTGGAGTACGGCGAGAACAACAAGGGCTTCGACACCTTCCAGATCACCGATATTTTCGAGCTTGACTAGGTGCGGCGATGCTCAATTTCTACGACTTCGAAGTTTTCAAACACGATTGGATGGTCGTAGTCATCAACCCCGTCACTCACGATGAGCGCGTCATCATCAATGATGCCGACGCGCTCACTGCGCTCTACGAAGGGCACAAGCGTGAGATTTGGGTAGGTTACAACAACCTCCATTACGATCAGTTCATTTTCAAAGGCATCTTGTGCGGCTTCGACCCGAAGGCGATCAATGATTTCATCATCGTTGAAGGCCACAAAGGCTGGCAGTATTCGAGTTTGTTGCGCAAGGTTTACATGGTCAATTACGACGTGTTCCACCCACGTACCGACAGGGGCCTCAAGACTCACGAGGCGTACCTCGGCAACGACATCTGCGAGACGACGGTGCCGTTCGACATCGACCGTAAATTGACCGAGGCAGAGATCGCCGAGACCGTGAAATACTGCCGCCACGATGTCGAGCAGACCATCGAGGTATTCATGCAGCGCAAAAGTGAATTCGATGCACGCATGGACCTGCTCAAGATGTTCAGTTTACCATTGGTATACCTCGGCAAGACAGATGCGCAGCTCACGGCGATCATCTTGGGTGCCGAGCGGCCTGCGCGCCCGCGTGACGACGAGTTCGACATCGTGCCGTTGCCGTGCCTCGACCTCGGCCCGTATGATTTCATCCGTTTGTGGTACCTCGACCCGGCGAATCAAGATTACTCAGCGACGCTCGATTTCGACATCGCAGGCTGCCCACACAAGTGTGCTTGGGGAGGCTTGCACGGTGCGCTCACACAGTACGCCGGCGAGGGTTATTTCATCAACGTCGACGTCGAAAGCTATTACCCTGCCGAGATGATTGCACATGCATTGCTGTCGCGCAATGTGCAAGACCCGTCGAAGTTCAAGGGCATTCGAGACCACCGCATTGAGTTGAAGCATGCGAAGGACCCGCGTCAGAAGGCATTGAAACTCGTCGTCAACGGCACCTACGGTGCCAGCAAAGACAAGTTCAATGCACTCTACGACCCGCGGCAAGCCAACATGGTCTGCGTCAATGGCCAGCTCATGCTCATCGACCTCATGCATAAGCTCGTGCGTGATGTGGGTGCCGAGATTATCCAAAGCAATACCGATGGCGTGCTCATCCGCATGCCTGACGGTTTCGACGGCGGGCCTGACGCGTTTTACGACCGTGTCGACGATGTGGCATATGAGTGGGAGCACCGCACAGGCATGGGGCTGGAATTCGACGAGTTCACCCGCGTCTACCAAAAGGACGTCAACAACTACGTCCTCGTGGCGGCCGACGGGTCGATGAAGACGAAAGGCGCATACGTCAAGAAGCTGGGGCCGCTCGACTACGACCTCGCCGTTGTCAACAAGGCGCTCGTCGAATTCATGGTGCACGGCGTGCCCGTCGAAGACACGATCGCGGCCGACGATGATCTGATCGATTACCAGCGAGTTGTGAAGGTGTCTGGCAAATACAAGTACGGTGTGCACGGGCACGAGCGGCTCACCGACAGGTGTTTCCGGGTATTCGCATCAATACGTGAGTCGGACGGCATGATCGGGCGGGTCAAGGCCGGCAAGGCCAAGCCGGAGAAATTCGGTAACACGAGCGAGCACTCGTTTATCGATAACGGCGACGTGCATGGCAAGAAGTGCCCGGGATATTTGGACAAGAGTTGGTATATCCAACTTGCGAAAACACGATTAGCGCAGTTTGGGGTGATGTGATGGACCGTCTGTTTATCGGTTATGTAAAGCTCAACGGCAAGAAGTGTGCGCAGAAGCTGAAGGACGGCCGATACCTCACATTGGCCCAGGCACGTAAACTCGACGGCTACGGTGGTGTGTTGGCGCCTGAGACGATTTTCGTCGATGTCGACGACATGGCGCAGAGCGAGAAGCTGATGGACATCATCGAGGCCGAGCAGATTGCATGCAAGGTCGTCGCGACGACCCGTGGCAAGCATTTCTATTTCGTCGGCTACCCCCGCGGCATGAAATGCAAGACGCACGCGCGCCTGGCCGTCGGCATCGACGCCGACATCAAAGTCGGCTCGAAAGCCACATACGGCAGTTTGAAAGTCGATGGCCATGAGCGCGACGTCATCTACGATGTCGAGCCGGATGAAGACTACGACGAGCTGCCATGCTGGCTCAGGCCTGTGCCGTATACACCTGAGTTCGGTGAGATGGAAGAAGGCGACGGCCGCAACCAAGCGTTATTCAACTACATCTTGACGCTGCAGTCGGAGGGTTTCACGAAAGACGAGGCACGCGGGACCCTGGACATCATCAACAGGTACATGTTCGAAAAGCCGATGGATCCGCAAGAATTGAGTGTCGTCTACCGTGACGACGCCTTTGCCGAAGACGTGTTCTACAACAAGGGCACGTTCCTGTTCGACAAATTCGCCGAATACCTCAAGAACGAGCACTGTATCGTCAAGATCGGCCATCAGCTCCACGTATACCGCGACGGCGTCTATGTGTCCGGCAATTTGCTCATCGAGAATGCGATGATCCGGCACCTGCCTATGCTGTCGAAGGCCAAGCGTACCGAGGTGCTCAACTACCTCGATGTGCTTATCCAAGACGACGCGCCTGCGGCCGATGCCGATTACATCGCTTTCGCCAACGGCGTGTATGACCTCAAGACGGGTGAGCTC
>ERZ1034723.172-NODE-172-length-37917-cov-7.155327_pt1 | contig 37917 bp, 55 predicted proteins | sample MGYA00520637_ERZ1034723 | MGnify/ENA primary metagenome ERZ1034723 (study PRJEB33766, sample SAMN09781719) | gut metagenome | biome: gut microbiome | host: Homo sapiens | place: Madagascar | study: EMG produced TPA metagenomics assembly of the PRJNA485056 data set... | reverse complement strand
GGGAAGACTCTGTTGAGAAAGGTCGCACATGATGAAAAAATAAAAAAATAGGGGTGAAAAAATGGCCGAAAAAAAAGCGGATATATTAGAAAGCTTAAAAGAGCAGCTGCGAAAAAAACAGGCAGATATTTCCGTCTTCAAAGACCTTTTGGACGACTATATGACCCTCTATGATGTCAAAAAGAAGCTAAAAACAGATATAAAAAAGCGCGGAGTGACCTTTGAGACCACATCCGCAAGCGGGAAAGCAACGATTGTAAAACAGAACCAGTCGGTCAAAGATCTGGTTGCTGTCAACAAACAGATGCTGATGATTCTGGACAAGCTGGAGTTGACAACGAAAGAAACAATAAAGGGGGATGATGATGACGAATTGTGATCCACGCATAGAGGAGTTCATGGAGGCCGTAGAGTCTGAGAAAATCAGAGCTTCCAGGGAAGTCAAAGCACTGGTATCACACGTCAGAAGTTGTTTCAAAAACGAAGACATATACACAGACAGCGAACAGCTGACGAAATATATCGGGATCGCAAAATATTTCCCGTTTGAAAAGTTATTTCCCTGGCAGATTTTTGTCGTGGGACTGCACGATTGCACATACTGGAGGGTATCAAAGACTCCACGCTGGCCGGATCTTTTCTGTATGCTCGGAAGGGGTGCAGGAAAAGACGGAACAATAGCGTGGGAATCTGCCTGCCTGGTAAGTCCATATAACGGAATCAGGGCGTATGACGTAGATATTTGTGCAAATAACGAAGATCAGGCACTAAGGCCTGTCAAAGATGTAGTGGAAGCTCTTGAAATGCCTGAACATACGAAAAAATTAAAAAAGTTCTACTACTGGACCTCAGAGAAAGTAGTAGGAACAGCTACAAAATCAACGATTTTGGGTCGTACAAACAATCCGTCAGGAAAGGATGGTATGAGATCTGGGATGGTGGTATTTAACGAGATCCACCAGTATCAGGACTACAAGAACATTGAAGTGTTCACAACCGGACTTGGAAAGAAACCGCATCCGCGCCGGTCCTACTACACTACCCAGGGAGATATAAGAGAAGGACCGCTTGACGATATGCTTGGAACAGCGGCAGATATTCTTTTTGATGATCTTCCGGACAATGGTATGTTGCCATTTATCTGCAGACTAGACAGCAAAGAAGAAGTATACGACGAAAAGAACTGGGAAAAAGCAAATCCATCCTTGCCATATCTCCCGACATTAATGGGAGAAATGCGAAAAGAATACAATGACTGGTTAGCACATCCGGAACGACTCACTGCATTTATGACAAAGAGAATGAACATCCCAAGCGGATCCACAGACATAAAAGTATGTTCGTATGAGAAAATAAAGCTCACGAACAGAGAAATACCGGATCTGTCAGGGTGGACATGCACCTGCGGGATTGACTTCTCGAAGATTACGGACCTTGTTTCCGTAAATCTACATTTCAGAGACGAAAATATCCGGTATGATATCAATCATTCATGGCTATGCAGTCGGTCAAAGGACATTCCAAGAATAAAAGCTCCTCTGGAAGAATGGAGACGGAGAGGATTGCTGACAATGGTGGATGATGTGGAGATACATCCGGAGATCATCACTGATTATATTCAGGCAGCGATGATGAAATATTGCATAAAAGGAATTGCGATTGATGATTTCCGCTATGCTCTGCTGGCAGCAGCACTCAGGGAAATAGGATTCGACGCAAAAGTATATAAAAATTTAAAACTTGTACGTCCCTCAGACATAATGAGGGTTGCAACGGTAATAGACAGTTGCTTTGCAAATGACAATTTTATCTGGGGAGACAATCCGGTGCTCCGCTGGGGGACGAACAATACAAAAATGATCCCATACGGGCGAAAACCGGGAAAGAAAGATGATGCAGACATAGGGAACTATGTATACGGGAAAATTGAAGCAAAAAGCAGAAAAACAGACCCGTTTATGGCACTTGTCGCCTCTATGACAATAGAGGACATGATTCCATACGCACAAACGGCAGCAGTGCCTGACATTGGAGTAATGACTTACTGAAAGGGGGTGAGGAAGGTTGGGATTTTCATTCAGGAATCTGATACGGGGAAAGCCGGAACCAGAACAGTCGGTTGAAAACGTGTCTCGAATTGAGATTGCAGACAATCCGATTGAGAGCATAATGACAGAGTTCTATCTGAGGGAATTGGCTTTTCAAAGAGCAATTCAGATTCTTGCAAAAATGTTAGGAAAATGCGAGATTCGTACATTCCTGAATGGTGACGAAATATTCCGGGATGAATATTACACCTGGAACTATGAACCAAATCGGAACCAGAACAAACAGCAGTTTTTTGATAAGTTAATCGAAAAGATGTTCCGGAATGGAGAAGCGTTGGTTGTTGCAGGAATAGATGGACAGCTTTATGTAGCAGATTCATTCTGCACAACCAGAAGCGCACTGTACGGGAACACATACAGCCAGGTGCAGATTGATGATTACACTTTTCAGAGGTCGTTTAGGTCAACAGATGTTCTTTACCTAAAACCGAACTGGAAAAATGTAAATACGATATTGCAGGGGCTATATGGATCCTATGCGAAGCTGATCCAGTACGGAGCCAAGACTTTTATGCAGTCACATGGCTCAAAAGGGACTCTGGATATATCAGCCGTAGCCCAGAATGCAAAAAACTTTGATGATACTCTTAAAAAATTGCTAAATGATTATTTTAAGACGTTCTTTGAAAGCGAAAATGCAGTTTTGCCATTGTTCGAAGGTTATACGTTCACAGAAACGAACAGATCAAAGAACTACAATGAAACGACAACAAGAGACATAAAAGCACTGTATGATGATGTATTCGACTTTACAGCGAGGGCAATAGGAATCCCTCCGTCAGTCCTGAAAGGGGACGTGCAGGACAACAGCAAGGCAATAGACGAACTGCTGACTGTTGCACTGGATCCATTAGCCGGATCCTTAGAGAGCGAAATCAACCGTAAAAAATACGGGAAAGCCGTATTGAAGGGCAGCCGCTGCATGATAGATACGTCACACGTTAAGCACGTTGACATATTCAGCAATGCGACACAGATTGACAAGCTGGTACAGTCCGGAACGCATACGATCAACATGATTCTGCGTGCAATGGGACAGCCGCAGATCAATGAAGAGTGGGCGAATCAGCATTTTATTACAAAGAATTACAGCACAGTACAGGATTTATTGAACAGCCTGGAAGGAGGTGGAGAAAATGGCGGGAATGGAAAAAGCACAGAATAAAACAAATTATTGTTTTAAGCAGGCAGCAGATCCGGCAGTACATTTACTGTACATCTATGATGATGTATCAGCGTATGGAGAATTTGACTGGAAAACATGGTCATATACCGAAAGCGAGACATCTGCGAAGTATTTCCGCGATCAGCTGGCAGCAATTCCGGAAGGCCATACGATTGAACTACATATCAATTCAAATGGCGGATCTGTAAAAGAGGGAGTAACTATCTACAACCTTTTGAAACAGTCCGGAAGCCGCGTAAAAGGAATCGTTGATGGAGTGGCGTATTCCGTAGCTTTTGTGATTTTACAGGCATGTGACGAAAGAATCATGGGCGTAGGAACAACAGCACTGATCCACGAACCATGGGTAACTGCATCCGGAAACGCAAGAGAGCTGAGAAAGACAGCGGATGATCTGGACGTACTTACGGCAAGCAATCGGAAAATCTTCCTTGAGCGTTCAAATCTGGAAGAACAGCAGCTTGCAGACATGATGGAGGTAGAAACCTTCCTGACTCCGGATGATTGCCTGGAATATGGTCTGATCGACAAGGTAGAGGATTACGGACACGCGCCAGAGGGAGACACGACAAAAGAAGGAATGCAGAAACGTCTCCAGGAAGTTATGCAGCATATGAAAGATACGAAGTCTTTCAGAGAACAGCTGGAGCTTATGCAGAAAGGACAGAAACCCGAACCGGGAAAGAAACCGGAAGAACCAGAAAAACACACACTGCAGGGATTTCTGCAGGGATTCAAAAAAGGAGAGTAAAATGAAAAATAAAGATTTTGCCGCATTAAAGAGAACGGAAATCCTCAACAGAATGAATGCTGCTGTTGCGGAGAATGATTCAGAAGCGTTTTCAAAAGCATATTTGGAATTATGCCAGGATATCGAGGAGAACGTGCTTGAACAGGCGAAAGAGCTTGTAAATCAGAGTGATATGAATGTGCTTGCACAGAGGGGTGTACGTCAGCTCACAAGCGCAGAGAGAGAATATTACGAGAAAGTAATTGACGCAATGAAATCTTCGGATCCAAAACAGGCCCTCAACAATATTGAGACTGTTTTCCCGGAGACAATCATTGATTCTGTCTTTGAAGAACTGACAACAAATCATCCGCTGCTGTCAAAATTAAATGCAACAACTGTAACTGGTCTCACAAGAATGATGTTAAACACAAACGGAGAGCAGAAAGCAGCATGGGGCAAACTCAGCAGCAAGATCATTGAAGAACTGACATCCGGATTCAAAGAAGTAGATGTAACTCAGGATAAACTGAGCGCATTTCTGCCAGTTTCAAAAGCTATGCTTGACTTAGGCCCTGCATGGTTAGATAACTACGTGCGTCAGGTGCTCACAGAAGCTCTTGCAAATGGGCTTGAGTACGGAATCGTAAATGGTACCGGAAAAGACATGCCAATCGGAATGGCGCGTCAGGTAGGAGACGGAGTGAACGTTGTGTCTGGAGAATATCCGGAAAAAGAGACTATCAAAATGACAGCTCTCGATATGATCCAGCTTGGAAATGTTACATCTATCATGGCGAGAAACAGTAAAGGCCAGGCAAGAACGGTAGATAACCTGATTATGATCGTAAATCCGGTAGATTACTGGAAGCGAATCCTTCCGGCAACACGCGCAATGTCTCCGGACGGCGTATATGTTTCAACACTTCCGATTCCTCTGGAAATCATCCAGTCGGCAGCAGTTACAGAAGGAACTGCAGTATACGGAATGGCCGGAAAGTATTTCCTTGGTGTAGGAATGTCCAAAAACGGAAAGATTGAGTATTCAGATGAATACAGATTCCTGGAAGATGAAAGAGTATACCTTATCAAGTTATATGCTCACGGATTCGCACTGGACAACAATGCTTTTGTCGTTCTTGACATTACAGATCTGCATCCGGTTCGCTTCGAGGTTGTAAGCAAACAGGAGGAGCATGTAGATAATGCACTGCTGTCTGATCTGAGAATTGGAGGATTAACTCTCTCACCGAAATTTGACAGCGACACAAACACATACACAGCAAAAACAACAACTGCAACAAACACAATCACAGCGTTCCCGAAATCAGGAACAGCAGCAATTGAAATTACTGCGGGATCCAGCAAAGTAACAAACGGTGGCAAGATCACATGGACTGCAGGAGAAAATACCGTGACCGTTAAAGTCACAGACGGAGAGCAGACAAAGACTTATACCGTAACAGTAACCAAGGAGTGATAAAATGAGTGCTATGTCAGGAAATGATTTATCAAAACTCCTGGAAGATGTCAGGAACTATCTGGACATCACCTGGGACGATCCAAAAGGAGACGAAAAACTCCTTGGAATGATAAAAAGGGGCATGGCATCATTAGCCGGAAAAATAGGGGAGTGTGATTTCCTGGGGGATACTCAGGAAAGAACACTCCTTTTCCAGCTTGTAATGTATGAGTATTCCGGAGAGCTGCAGCAGTTTTGGGAAAACTATAAAAGCGAGGTCATTGGACTACAGATAGCAAAGAAGGTGGAAGAATATGCCAAGAGCCAGGCGTAAACAGTTTGAAACGTTTACAGATGGGATACTCAGTATTTGCAAAACAGAAGACAGGGTGATCGTAGATACCAAGCTCAAAGACATTCGTTTCGGAAATCGCACAATCGGAGAGAGACGATATTTTGATGCACAGACAGCAGGAAATAAAATAACAAAATTGTTAAGCATTCCGGCAGCAACATTGAATGCGGACGATATAGAGTCTCTTGACATTGTAATTCTGAATACTCAAAAAAAAACAAATGACCCAGCTCAATACAAAATAGTACAGATTCAGGAGAAATTTGATGCTACACCGCCTGCGATATATCTGTCACTGGAAAAAATCGTACAGTTGTATAAAGACAGGAGGGGCGACAATGGCGGTCAGAATTGATGATCTGGCAGCAGAAATAAATCGCCTTGTCGAAGATTATGGAAAACAATGTGCCGAGACAACAAAGGAATGCGTAAACAATGTTGCGAAAAAGACAGTATCAAAGCTGAAGCAGACATCCCCGGTAAATACCGGAAAGTATAAAAAAGGATGGAAGAAAACTGTTGTGAAAGAAAATTCTACAAGTTTAGTTATTGCGATCCATGACACAAAATATTCCCTTGTGCATTTGCTTGAAAAAGGGCATCAGAAAAGAGGCGGCGGAAGGGTAACCGCAATCAAACATGTAGAACCAGCAGAACAGGCAGCAATAGCAGAGCTGGAAAAGGAGATCATGTCAAGGCTATGATGTCAGCTGAAAATATCAAAGAAATGTTGAATGAAATCGGCTTACCGTATGAATACGATCATTTTTCGACTCATAACTGGATAGAGCCGCCTTTTATTGTATGGAGGATTCCAGGAAGCGATAATTTTCACGCGGATGGGATCACCTATGTAAAAATCGACGTTCTGAATATCGAATTGTATTCAGACGAAAAAGACTGGAACAATGAAAAGAAGATAGAGGACATCCTGGATAAGTATGGAATCACATACGATAAGACAGGAGAATATCTTGACTCAGAAAAAATGTACGAAGTTTTATACGAAATGGAGGTATAAAGATGGGTAAAAAAGATAACAAAGTTAAGTACAATCTTAAAAACGCACATTACGCATTACAGAACGAAGGAGAAGATGGAACAATTACTTTTGAAGTCCCGAAAGCGATTCCGGGATCTGTATCCATATCACTTGACGCAAATGGAGATATTTCACCGTTCTATGCAGACGGAATTCAGTATTATGTGTCAGCTGCAAACAACGGATATGAAGGAGATGCAGAATTTGCATTAATTCCGGATTCTTTCAGACAGGACGTCCTGAAAGAAAAGAAGGACGAAAAAGGCGTACTGCATGAAATCGGTGATTCTACGGATACACAGAAATTTGCATTTCTGTTTGAATTTGACGGAGACCAGAAAGGAATCAGGCGAGTTCTCTACAATTGCACAGCCACCAGACCGTCAATCGAATCCGAGACGAAAGAAGATAGCATTGAACCTGGCACAGAAACAATTACGATCAGCAATGCTCCGCTTCCGAACGGACGGGTAAAAGCTCAGACAACGGTAGACACAGACGATACCGTATATAGCGGATGGTATAAGACAGTGTACTATCCAGAAACAATCACAGAAGCAACGCAGGCTGTTAATGTAGATAAGAAAGCTGGAGGAGAATAAGAATGCTGACAGAAACAATTAAAATTGATGATAAAGAGGTGCTTTTTGCCGCTTCTGCTGCAATTCCGAGAATTTATCGGATTCAGTTCCGGAGAGATATTTTTCAGGACATGGCAAAAATTGAAAAGTCCGTAAAAAAATCACAGGATAAGCAGACTGAAAAGAAGGTGTCCGAGTCGGACATCCCTATTGAGGACTTAGAGATGTTCGAAAACGTTGCATTCGTGATGGCAAAACACGCAGCACAGAAAAAGGGACAGGATTTCCCAGAAGATGTATACGACTGGTTAGATCAGTTTGATACCTTTTCAATTTATACAATTTTCCCAGAAATTGTAAAACTCTGGAACCTGAACCAGCAGACACAGGCAGAAGCAAAAAAAAACTTCGACCAAGTAGCCGGGAAATGACAACACCTCTATTCCTCCTCAGGTGCGCGCAGGTTGGAATAAGTATCCAGGATTTAGACCTTCTGACAGTAGGCCTTGTCCTGGATATTTTTACGGAAAAAATTAATGACGACTACAAATGGCCGAAAATGGCAACTCAGGAGGATATGGATAAATTCTAAACGGAGGTGAAAATTTTTGTCCAAAGGCCGCGACATAAGGGGACTTACGATTGAAATTGGCGGCGATACCACAGGACTACAAAATTCACTTAAAAATGTAAATTCACAGATAAAGACCACACAGGCACAGCTGAAAGACATAAACAATCTGCTGAAATTAGATCCTACGAATACGGAACTGTTACAGCAGAAACAAAAAGCACTTGCCGACGAAATCGGAAGTACGAAAGAAAAGTTGGAAGCGTTAAAGACTGCAGAACAACAGGCGCAGCAGCAGTTCGCAGAGGGGAAGATCTCACAGGAACAGTACGATGCTCTGAAAAGAGAGATTATTGCAACTGAGGAGAGCTTAAAATCTCTGGAAAATGAAGCAAAGAATGCACCTACTCAGATGCAGCAGTCACTTGATGGTCTGAATGCAAAAATAAATACTACACAGACAGAACTCAAAGAAATTGATAAGTTGCTGAAACTGGATCCTACAAATACGGAACTGTTACAGCAGAAACAGAGAGCACTGTCTGATGAAATCGGAAACACAAAAGAAAAGCTGGAACTTCTGAAAAACGAAGAAGGGGAAGTACAGCAGAAATTCCAGGAAGGAAAAGTATCTCAGGAACAATATGACGCTCTGAAAAGGACAATTATAGAAACAGAACAGAGCCTGCAATCACTTGAGAATGAAATTGGATCAGGATCTGCAAAACTGGCCGAGATTTCTGAAACATCCGGGAAAATAGGGGAGTCGCTGACATCTGCCGGAGAAAAAATGCTTCCGGTTACGGCGGCAGTGACAGGGCTTGGAACAGCAGCAGTAAAGACTGCGGCAGATTTTGACAGTTCCATGTCCAATGTGGCCGCAATATCCGGATCGTCTGCGGAAGACATGGATAAGTTGCGAGAACGCGCAAGAGAGATGGGAGCACAGACAAAATTCTCTGCAAAAGAAGCCGGAGACGCCATGAGCTACATGGCAATGGCTGGCTGGAAAACAAATGATATGCTGACAAGCATTGAAGGCGTTATGAATTTAGCAGCGGCCTCTGGAGAAGATCTTGCAACTACATCAGACATTGTAACAGACGCTATGACAGCGTTTGGACTGGCAGCAGATGAAACAACAAACGGAATAGCAAATGCGACACATTTTGCGGACGTACTTGCACAAGCATCATCAAGCGCAAACACAAATGTAAGCATGATGGGTGAAACATTTAAGTACGTTGCGCCAGTTGCAGGCGCACTAGGGTATGACGTAGAAGACACAGCCGTAGCAATTGGCTTGATGGCAAACTCTGGAATCAAAGCATCACAGGCAGGTACACAGCTAAGATCATCTCTGACAAATATGATTAAACCGTCAAAAGATGTCGGAGACGCAATGGAAAAGTGGGGCTTTTACGCAACAGAAGCCGCGACCGCAGTAGATCAGGCGAAAGTTGATAAGCAAATGCTCAGGGTGCAGAAAGCGTCTCTTGCTGCAGATAAAGCACAGCAGTCTTACAATGACGCAGTTTCAAAATACGGAGCTGAGTCAACAGAAGCCTCCAACGCTGCAGCAACGTTGGAAATAAAACAGACAGAGCTTGCAAGTGCAAACGAAACCCTGACACAGCTGCAGGAAGGAACCACGCAAAACGTAAGACTGTATAACAAGGCTTTACAGAACGAAGATGGCAGCATGAAATCCCTTAAAGAGACAATGGATTTCTTGAGAGAAGCAATGGGAAATATGTCAGAAGCAGAGCAGACCCAGGCCGCAACAGCTATTTTCGGGAAAGAAGCCATGTCCGGAATGTTGGCGATCATCAACGCATCAGATGCAGATTACGAAAAACTTATCAAGAACATTGATAATTGCGACGGAGCCGCGGAGAATATGGCTGAAACCATGCAGGACAATCTTTCTGGACAGCTTACAACTTTGCAGAGTGCCTTGCAGGAGCTGGCAATTGCCTTCGGAGAAATCTTGATGCCATATATCAGAAAAGCGGTAGAGGTTATTCAAGGGTTTGTTGAAAAGCTCAATGGAATGAGTGAAGGACAGAAGAAAGTAGTTGCTACAATTGCACTGATAGTCGCCGCGATTGGTCCGTTGTTGATAATGGTTGGAAAGGTTGCAACCGGAATATCTGCAATTACAGGACTGTTTTCTAAGATGAAAACTTTAACAACAATAACGAGTATTATTGGAAAGCTAAAAGGTGCTTTTACCGCACTGTTTGGAGTAATAGCCGCAAACCCAGTTATTGCTGTCATAGCCGCGATTGTGGCAGCTCTGGTATTGCTGTACACAAAATGCGAATGGTTTCGTGACGGTGTAAATGCTGTCGTACAAAAGATAGCATCATTTTTCACCGAGACGATACCGCAAGCATGGAGCACATTGATGGAATTTCTTTCAGGTATTCCGGAATGGTGGTCTGGAATCTGGCAGCAGGTATCGGATTTCTTTACAAATATCTGGACGACAATGATGCAGAATCCGATTATATCCGAAATTGTGACAACGATCACAACGCTATGGCAGAATGCGGTTAATACACTGCAGAACATCTGGCAGGGACTTGTAACGATTGCACAGGGCACATGGGGGGAGTTGCTGAAAAATACAATTCTCGCACCGGTGATCTTGCTGATTGACCTGGTAACAGGAAACTTTGATAAGCTCAAAACAGACACATCAAATATCTGGACAAATATCAAAGACGCAGCGCAAACAATATGGACTGGAACCAAACAGGTTGTGTCCACTTTGGCGAAAGGACTTGTTACCACAGCCACAACATTATTTACAGGATTCCGGGACACAGCATCAAAAATATGGGATTCTGCTTCTCAGGCAGCATCAAAAGCATGGACAGCGATCAAAGGATTTGTTGTTAATAATGCGAAAAAACTGAAAGAAAGTGCAACAGAAGCAATCCAGAATTTAAAGGACAGAGCCTCAGAATATTGGGATAATATCAGAGAGAGAACGTCCGAAACGTGGCAGAACGTAAAGGAAACAGTTATACAATACGCCGGAAATATGAAAGACAGAGCTGTTGATACATTTAACAGTGTTGTATCTGGAATATCTGGAGCGCTGTCGGGTGTATATTCCGCTGTTGTAAATGGATTTTCCAGCGCGATCAGTTATATTACGGGATTACCAGGGCAGGCAGTTCGCTGGGGACAGGATTTTGTGAACGGTATTGCAAACGGAATAAGGAGTTGTATAGGCAACGTAACGAATGCAGTATCAAGCGTAGCAAATACAATCAGATCGTGGCTGCATTTCTCCAGACCGGACGAAGGCCCGCTGCATTACTATGAGGAATGGATGCCAGACTTTATGAAAGGCCTTGCAACAGGAATCGAAAAGAGTCAGGGACTTGTTGCTGACGCAATGAAAGATGTTCAGATGGATATGCAGTTAGATACAAGTTCAATGAAACCAGCTAATAACCTGAACAAAACAGATATAACCGGAATAACAGGAATGCTGGCACAGCTGATCCAGGTAATGAGCGCAGGACAGGAGATCTATTTTGATAACAGAGAATGGGCTGGAAAACTTGCACCTGCAATAAATACAGAGCTTGGAAGAATAGCAAAGGAGGCGGCGTATAGATGAATAATGTATTAACAATAAAAGCAACGATTACAATTGAAAATACAGGGAAAGTCATTGATACGCTGAAAGACTGGGGATGTGCGATTGGGAACAACAATTACATCAAAGAGCCGGACGTAGAAACATATTACATTGATGTTCCAGGTACAGACGGATTTTTGGATGGATCGGAAGCAATTACAGGAAGAACAATCTATAAATCAAGAGAAATTGATGTTTTGCTTGGAGGAAAGAAACCAAGGGAAGATTGGGACAGCTTTATCTCAAATATTCGAGGGCAGTTGCATGGGAAAAATGTGAGAGTAACGTTTTCGAATGATCCAGCGTATTTCTGGACCGGCAGAGCATATATTACGGATTTTGACCGGTTCAGAGAACTGGGACAATTTCATTTAAACATTCCGAAAGCAGACCCATACAAATATTCACTTGCAGATTCAACAGACGACTGGCTCTGGGATCCGTTTGATTTTGAAACTGGCGTAATAGATCAGGGAGCCGGAATCACAATATCCGGTTCTGAATCATATACGGTATGCGCTGGAGATATTGCAATTGTACCAGTGATAAACGTGAAAAGCATAGGTTCAACCGGATTAAAGGTTACAGGATGCGGAGAAACATACACGTTGACACTTGGGAGAAATAGGTTTCCGGATATTGTTGTATTTGGAACAGATGAAACCTTGGAATTTTCCGGGTCCGGAACGCTGGATATTGTTTACAGGAGGGGATCATTGTGATTTATAAAATTAAATTAGATGGAAAAGTCCTGTATTATCCAGGGGACCAGCAGGCGGCAGTTATCAATCCGGAACTGGATTTACAGACTGGATATGCGGGGGAACTTACTTTAAAGGTTCCACCGTTAAATCCACTATACGGGGAAATTCACAACAGAAAAAGTATGGTTTCCGTATACAGAGGAAATACAGAAATCTTTTACGGAGAAGTCCGCACACGCGAGAAAGACAGATTTAAGAACCAGCCAGTGAAAGCAACCGGAGCCTTGTCTTTCCTTGCTGACAGCATCCTGCCACAGCAGGAATGGCATGATATATCCCCACGAGAGCTGCTGGACGCATGGTTACAGCTGCATAATAACCAGGTAGAAGACAGAAAGAAAATATACATAGGAATCGTCACGATTCACGACAGCAATGATTCTTTGTATAGAATTACAGACAGAGAGAACACACTGGAAGCAATCCGGGATAAATTAGTTGACCGTCTGGGCGGATACCTACGGATCAGACACGAAAGCGATAAACTGTATCTCGACTGGCTGACTATTCAGGAATACGGAAAATATTGCGAACAGCCTATACAATTCGGGGAAAACCTGATGGATTATTCAGAGACAATGACAGCAGACGATGTTATCACAGCCCTGATTCCGTTAGGAGCGGCAATTGAACAGGAAACAGACGAAAACGCATCAGAATTTGAACGACTTGAAAAAAATGTTGATATTACATCAGTAAATGATGGAAAAGACTACATATACAGTAAAGAAGCAGTTGAAAATTTCGGATGGGTATGGAGAACGGAAAAATGGGACGACGTATCAGTTCCGGCAAACCTGTTAAAGAAAGCAACTGAATTTCTGACAAGCAACCAGTATGAAAGTCTTGTTATTTCACTGACTGCCGTAGACCTGTCTTTATTCGGACAGGATTACGATTCGTTTGACATAGGGGACAGAGTGCTTTGCAATGCGATTCCATACGGAATGAAGAAAGTTCTTCCGGTTATGGAAATGAAAATACCATTGCAACAGCCAGATCAGGCACAGCTGACACTTGGAGAAAACCTGCAGCAGTCTTTTACAGATCAGACATCCGGAACATTCACGCAGATCAGACAAGAGACAACAGACGCGGGCAGAGTCCAGACAGAATGGATGAAGTCAGCAATTGATAACCTTACGAAGCAAATGACGGGAGCGAAAGGTGGATATAAGCTCACCGAATTTGATGAAAACGGTCTCTGGCTCAGAGATCTGTACATGGACGCACCAGATAAAAACCAGGCGACAAATATACTGCAGATAAACAAAAATGGAATCGGAGGTTCGCACAATGGTTATGCCGGTCCGTATACCGTCGGCATGACTTTAGACGGAACCATTCTGGGAGAGAGAATCCTTGCTGGTTCAATCAAGACAGAAGCTCTGTCAACAGAATGTAAAAATTACATTGAAACGAAAATATCAGACGGGGATTCCGAAAACAAAAAAGCGATTCTAAAAGAAGTCACAACCTCCCTGGAGGCCATGGATGGAAAGATAACTCTTTCTGTTTCAAGCTTAGAACAGCAGTTAGAGAGAAAATCTGGAAACTGGTATGGAAATTACAAACCTACTTCCGGAAACAATCCGGCCTCAGCCTGGACGACTGATGAATTAAGACAGGAACACGAAAGAGATCTTTTTTTCAATACTACAACTGGTCACGCTTATCAGTATCAGAAAAACGAAAGTAATGAATATGGATGGGCAAGAATGAAAGACCAAGATATCGAAGCCGCCCAGGATACTGCGGAGCATGCGCTTTCAGAAATTAGCGTCCAGGAAGGGAGAATCACCGCAGAGGTGAGCCGGGCAAAGGGGGCAGAGGGGGAGTTAAAGTCCCTAATAGAAGAGACTGAAAGTTCGATTTCATTGTCTGTATCAAAGAAATACGAAGAAGCGGTAAAGGCTGGACAAAATGCAGCTGATACTGCAGAGAAAAACGCGGTAAATGCAACAGACGAAAAATTAAAAGATTATTCCACTACAGATGAAATGGAAAGCGCAATCAAGCTTGCAACAGATAATATCACACTGCAGGTAAAATCAGTGCAACAGATTGCTGAACAGAAAAATGCTAATTATTATGGAGCCGGAGCACCAACGACATCGAACGAACCGGCATCTGCCTGGGATACGGATGCATTAAAAAAATCACATATAGGCGATAACTACTATGATATTAATACGGGACACGCATACAGGTACACTTACAAGGTTGCAGGATTAAATATAAGATTTTCGGATGATTCCAGAACCGAGGCAGTAAACTGGGACTATGTGAAAATTTACTACGTAGATGATGATGGGACAATGAAATGCGCCGCAAAATTAGGCGGCACAACAATTGCCGGAGCTACTGTATTTGTACCGACATCAGAGTTTTATGTATACTGGCACACTGACAGCTCTAACTGTAGTTTTTACGGATTCAGAATTGAGTCGGTGACAGGAGCTGCGGGAGAAGCAACAGGAACGAAAGAAACTTTGCCGAGTTACACCGTAACAGAGCTGACAACCGGAACGTATCCGGAAAGCCCGAATCACGGGAATTACGGAAACAATATAAACTTGCTTTGGAAGTGTTCTGGAACAAAAAACGGAAGCTTCAGCGTATCTTGGGAAAGGATTCAGGATAAAGACATTAGTGCAGCACAAGCGGCTGCAGACAGCGCGCAAGAGACAGCTGACAGTGCAAAAACAACTGCAGAGACGGCAATATCCAGAATTACTGTTGCGGAGGGCTCGATCACATCAGAGGTAACCCGTGCGACAAATGCAGAGAACGCGCTTGGATCACGAATTACGCAGACTGAAAGTTCAATAGAATCAAAAGTATCGGCCGGAGAGATTGCGTCCTCAATCAATCAGACCGCACAGTCAGTAAAAATCAATGCTTCGAAAATAGATTTCAATGGAATCGTAACGGCGAACAGTTATTTTAAGATTTTAACGGATGGTTCAATGGAGTGTATAAGCGGACAAATTGGAGGTTTTTGGATTGATTCTACCAGCTTGTATGCGTATGCAACGGGATCATACAAGATGGAGATTAACTCATCAGAAAAGAAAATAAAAATATCAGATGGATCTACTTGTTATATTTCACATAAAGGAGCTAATAGAAATACAGTAGAGATCGGTGGAGCTACCACAACCGCTTTGTTTGGAAATATTGATTGTGGGATAGGTACTTTTGATAGTGTGAAAACACAATCCATAAAAGCAACAACAGCATCGAGTTTTAATGCGATTACTTCATCATCGACCATAACGGCATCCGGAAAACTTGTATCGAAATCACACATTGAAGCGTCAGGACATTTCTATAACACTGGATCCGGAAACGATCTTTCAGATCTGAGTGTTAGAGGAACTAAAAAAAGAATATTTGACACAAAAGACTACGGTACGCAGGCGTTCTATTGTTACGAAATGGCATCGCCTATTTTTGGAGACATCGGAAAAGCAACAATATCAGATGATGGGACTTGCCTGATTGATCTTGATGATATTTTCCAGGAATCCGTAAATGCCGAAATTACATATTATGTATTTCTGCAGAAAGAGAGTAACGGGGACTGCTGGGTGGAAGAAAAAGAACCAACTCATTTCGTGGTAAGAGGAACGCCGGGCCTAGAATTTATCTTTGAGATAAAAGCAATGCAAACAAATTATGAACACATGAGATTCGCAGATGCAAGCGAAACAGCATACGACAGAGCGGTTGAGGAACTTGATATTGACTATGCAGCGGAGGAAATAGAAATATCTGAGCCAGATTACGAAACTGAATTAGAAAATGACAGAGTAACCATTATTAATCAGATGGAGGCAGCAGCATGAAAAAAGTACTGACAAGTTTTATGAATTTATCAACCGGAGAGGGAAGCAGAATCGCATTTACTTATTCCGAAGTTGATGAAAAAACAGGAAACATTATTAGCCAGAATAACAAAGGAAACTTCCTGGTGATGAACACAGAAGTACAGGGACACTTGGATGCAATTAAAGAATATATTGCAACAGCACATTTGAAATAGGGAGGGATAAGCAATGAGCGAAGTTAGCAAAGAAACAGAAAGAAGCATGAAAGAAGATACGCCAGAAGAGAAAAAGGTGTCCGAATCGGACACCTCAAAAGCACTCCCCCTTGGAGCAATCCTGGACAAGAAAACAGAAGAGCTTCGGAGCGTGATATTTAAAGAAATGGTGCAGGGTGGAATCCCTGCCTCATTAATGGATTATATGCTCACATCTATCCTTGCGGAAGTAAGAGATCTTAAAGCAAAGGAATACTCAAAACGCATTATCGGTAAGGAGGAATAAACGTGGCAGATGTAAAGAAATATACGGATCAGATCGCAAAGGCCCAGAAAGGTAGAGATGTCCGTGATTCAATCGTCAATGCGATTAATGCGGTATCAGATGAAAACAACGAATACAATCAGGTAAAAGCTGATATTCTTGCGGCACAAGCAGACGTTGCAAAGAAAGTGGCAGAAAATAGGCAGACTGAGCAGACGTTTGCAGCAGATATAAAGAAAGCTGAGAACTTAAAGCAGGGACTTGATTTGGATATCACACAAGGAACTGACTTAAAAAGCCAGTTAGATACCGCGGCTTCAACAGCAAACACAGCAAAAAAGAATCTGGACAGTACAAATACAACAGCTGCACAGACAAAAGCAGGGTTGGATTTAACAAATAAAACTGCCTCTGATCTGAATACATCCCTGGGAGAAAGAATCGCCGAAGGAACACAACTACAGGATGATCTCCAGACGACCGGAGAAACCGCAGTGAGCAATTTACAAACAGAAGCAAATAAGCAGATTCAGAATATCATTGCAGCAGGTGGAGGAATTGAAAACGCACTTTCAAATTTCTTTGCTCTCCGCAGGACCGGAAAAGTCTATACAACCAGAATCTATAAGTATGACACATCCACCAGCCCAACGGGAGTGAAACTGAACGACAATGAAGGACTGGTGAGAAAACCGTCCACAAACACAGTAATCGGGCAGGATGATTACAGGGAGATTGGTGTATTCATGCACTTTCCATGTAATTTTACCGTAGATGATAAAGGCTTTAACCATGTGACTGCACTGCAGGGACAGCCAGATTTCAAAAAGACTGGAAAAGTAGATGTCGGAGAGGTCACAATGTCCGCATGGGTTGGAATCACAGACAATCCTGAGTATGTAGATTATCATTATTCAGACAGTCCGAACGAAGCCCTTGGCCTTAGACCAATGGGAGAGTCAATTAATCCAGACGGAACAATTTCACCTTTTATGATCCACGGAAAATACGGAGCCGGAGATATTGATGGAGTGCCATACAGCTCTGCTGGATTGATTCTGGCAAACGGAAGCCAGAAAGGAGGAAAACCAGTATCACACACAGGGCTGATCGCATACATGAGAAAGAAAGGCTCAATGTACGTGGGAACAACAAACTGGGATCTCTTTTACAAACAGCTCATGATGATTATTTTATATGCAACAACGAACAGCCGAAGCGTTATGACTGGATGTAATTCTTATTCAATGCAGGAAATGGCAGCAGTTGCAGAAACCGGAGTAACAAGAGTGATTCTCCCAAAAGCAAAAGCAAACAATTATATTGTCGGATCTTATGTATCTGTCGGGGATATTGGTTCAAATACAAATAAAGACAGATATTACGCATACATGCACAATCTTGCATATGACGTTAAGATCTTGAAGATCGAACCGGTAGACGATACAAATTCTGCAATATATTTGGATACAGAACCATTCAACGCGACATTAACAACCTGCATCTCAACAATGCCGTGGCGGACCGGCTCAACTGACAGCGTGCTTGGATCAGACGGATCACCGTTCTCAAATACAGATAATAAGAATCCATTTAAGATCCAGGGAATCGAAACCGGATACGGGGCTTATGAAGTTCTCAGCAATGTATTTATGGATATTGTTACAGATGAAGACGGAACACCAAAGAGAGACGTATATATCTGTATGGACGCGTCGCTGCTTACAACAGATATGAATGCAGCAAAGACACGATATAAGAAAGTAGCGGCTCAGGTAACATACACTGCAGCATCCTGGAAATACATCTCAAAATGCTTTGTTGATCCAGCTCTGGGAATCATGGTACCGACGGAAACAAAAGCCGGAAGTACAACAGGATTCTGCAACGGACTGTATACAGATTCCGGTACGAGCGGACAGCGAGAATGGCTGTCCCTGGGCTCTCTGGGCGTTGGCGCGCTTTACGGCCTCTGGTTTCTGTTTGCGAACGTTGGCGTTGACGCTGCGAACTGGAGTATCGTCTCCGGCGTTTCACCGAACGGCACGCGGGGTGAATGGCAGGCGGCAGCCTGACAGAGGGGCTGTCCCCTCTATGTAACTGACAACTAATCAACTGTGAAAAGCAGAATAGCAATAAATTACGGACTTGTAACACGAGGTAGCAGTTCCTGTTCCCTGGCTGTCCCTGGGCAATCTGGACAATGGCACGATTTACGGCCTCTGGATTCTGAATGCGAACAATGGCGTTGACAATGCGAACTGGAATATCGTCTCCGGATTTTCTTGAAAATGACTTGATATTTGTGTTACATTTCGCTCCGCAGGACGGAGCCTGCAACAGCAGCGTGGGGCATCACCGAAATTTGATTGAAGCCGAACCTTGTGTTCGGGAGCTTAGGAGCCTGGCACAGGGACCATAGATGCAGTAGATCTATGCGTGGGGTGAGTAGAAAAACCGAAAACCCCTTATATCAAGAAACGAATGAAACGGTATTGTAAAAACATAACATTAGATCAGAACTTTATAACCGCATGTATCTACGAATGTCTAAGCGATAAATGGAACCGTATGGATACAGCCAGATTTCTGGCAAACTATACGAATATCATTACAGCCAGGCAGATACACAGAATTATAAAAGAAAACCTTAAAGACTGGTTACATAATTTAGTCTGCACAGCAGCGGCAGGAATGGAAGAAGAAATAAAACTTAGAAAAGTATCTTTTGATCCTATAAAGACAAGCGCAAGACTGGATGGAAATTCAGGGAAAGTAAGAGATATAGGTGTTGAGTGCATAAAACAGCAGATATACGATTATGTAGCCACAAACGGCTTAAAAGAATTAATTGTAAGAAAAGTAGGAACTTATCAATGCGCGAGCATTCCAGGCAGAGGACAGATCTATGGAAAAGAAGCAATTGAAAATTGGATCCGCAAGAATCCGTGCAAGACCAGAGTAGCGGCAAAGGGAGATGTCCGGAAATGCTATCCATCCATCAACAGGAGAAAATTGAAAAGAATGTTAGAAAAGCAGGTCAAAAATGAGGACCTGCTTTATTTGGCTTTTGTTTTAATTGACTCATTCAATCAGGGACTGTCAATCGGATCATACTTGAGCCAATGGCTCTGTAATTATTATCTGAGCGCAGCTTATCATTATGCTGCTGAAAAGCTGTTCAAGAGGAAGAAACACAGAGACGGAACAACAGAAGAAATCAGGCTGATTAATCATGTCTTGTTCTACATGGACGATTTCCTGCTGATTGGAAGCAGAAAGGCAGACGTAAGAAAAGCGATGAAGCTTTTGATTAAGTACATGAATGAGTATTTAGACCTGACGGTAAAACCAGATTGGAAGCTGTTCCAGATTGACTGGATAGACAAAGACGGGAAACATCATGGAGAACCTATTGATATGATGGGATTCAAAATATATCGGGATCACACAGAGGTAAGACGGAGCATTTTCCTGAGAGGACGCAGGGCATTTGTAAAAGCTGGGAAGTATGTGGAGAAAGGAAAAGCGATACCATTAGATCTTGCGTACCGGTGTGTAGCATATTACGGATGGTTCAAACATTCCGATTCTGAATATTTCAGAGAAAAGTATAACGTAGATAAGATATTTGAGAAAGCGAAAAGGAGGGTAAGTCGTGAAAGCAAGATTTACAGAAAAGCAGGATCCTGTAACTTGGAATGCGCTGCCTGATGGAAACGTGGATGTAATGATATGTCTGAACGAAAAGACTGTTACAGAAACCTATCCAGATACAGATCCGGAGACAGAACAGACAGTATTCGAATATGATTTCAACCAGTTCCGGGAAGACCAGAAAAAGATTTCAGAGGAGACTGTAAGAGCGTCCCCAGAAAAATATTTGAAATACATTCCAGCAACAGAAAAAAGCACAGAACAGTTATTGGCAGAGCAGTCCGAACAGATTGAGATGTTAAAAGACTGTTTGCTGGAAATGAGTGAACAGGTTTATGCGTAGAAACTTAATTATAATGCTATTGAGCAAAGGAGACAAAGAAATGATGGCGAAGTTATGGGCTACTGAAATTTTAAGCAAAGATACTATTGAAGAAGCAAAAGAGGAGTACAACAGAGTACCGAGACTCTTAAAAGAAAAAGTAAAAAAATTACTCATTGATGCAGGTATGGAGGAAATCGTTGAAGAATGACAAAGTTGCAGATCATAAGCAGACTCTGGTCAACGATTTATGATTTGAAGTTAAAACAGAAATCAGAGGCGGAGATTGACCAAGATCTTGATATTCTGGAATATGAATGTCGTAAATATGCAGATGTAGACGACGAGGAAATAGAGATGGACAATGAAGTAATTACACGGGCAGAGCATGAGGAGTTCAGAAAACGAATAGAAGCAGAAGACAATCGCCAAAATAGACGCATTGAAATCATGGAGAATAGCGTCCAGCAGCTCCAGGAGTTAGTTGCTTCGGTTCAGACACTTGCAACAAACATGGAAAACATGGTAAAGGAGCAGGGACAACAGAGCGCCAGACTGGAAGCACTGGAAGCGAGGGACGGGGAAAAGTGGCGGACAGTAACAAGTTACTTATTAACAGCAGTGTTAGGCATTGCAATTGGAATTATTGCAAAACAGTTCGGATTATAAGGAGGACAAAATGTTTGAGAATTGTGTGTTTAAACCGAGTGTAGATACCGTGAAATGGTGGAAGAAAGCAGGAATCAGAGCAGTTAAGACAATGGCACAGACTGCGGTGGGCGTGATCGGCGCCGGAAGCGTGATTTCTGCGGTGGATTGGAAGATGGTTGTTTCTTCTGCAGTGGTGGCTGGAGTTGTCAGCTTGCTCACAAGCGTCGCAGGAATCCCGGAAGTATCAGCAGACGAAAACTTGTTTTCTGACGGAACAAAATAATTTTGCACAGCCCGGTATAATGCCGGGCTTTTTTCTGGAGGTAAATATGGAAATCAAAGGAATTGACGTTTCCGCCTGGCAGGAAAATATTAATTGGGATACCGTTGCAGATTATGGAATGGGGTTCGCGATCCTCCGGATCACAGAGAACGGAAATGTTACGGACAAATATTTTGAAAAAAATTATACGGAGTGCCAGAGACACAATATTCCAATGGGAGCATACAAATATTCTTACGCAATGACAGTTTCAGAGATTGAGTCAGAAGCAAAAAAAGTTGTTGCGGTGCTTGCAGGAAGAAAACTACAGTTCCCGGTGTGGTTAGATCTGGAGTGGAACAACCAGCGTGTGCTTGGATCAGAAAGCATTCATAAACTGGCAGAAGCATTCGAGAAAATTATCATTGCGGCCGGATATCGGTTTGGAATCTATTGCAATGTAGACTGGTATGAAAATGTAATTTGCTCACATTTAAAAAAATATGATTTCTGGATAGCACGTTATCCAGCATCAGATAACGGCACCTTACAGGAACGACTCCAGCCGGACTTTGGTGTGGGCTGGCAGTATTCCAGCAAAGCGAAGATACCAGGCATCAGCGGAACTGTAGATAGAAATATATTCTATAAAGATTATGCAGAAAGCAAAAAGCAGGAGGGAGGAACAGACGTGGACAAGGCAATTGAAAAAGTTATTCTAATTGCGAAAAATGAAGAAGGCTATCTGGAGAAAAAGTCAAATAGCCAGCTTGATAGTAAAACAGCAAACGCAGGCTCTGCAAACTTCACGAAATATTGGAGAGATGTTTTGCCAGAATGGAATGGATCATACTGGTGCGCCGTATTTATTGCCTGGTGCTTTATGAAAGCATTTGGGCTGGAAACCGCAAAGAAACTTTTAAAACATTGGCCATATGTGTATTGTCCAGATATGCAGAGATATTTCAAGTTGAACGCAAACCCAAAAGTCGGAGATATTGTCATATTCTGGAACAGTAAGAAAAAAGAGTTTGTACATACTGGACTTGTTACGGCAGTAATCGGAGATCGATTTTATACGATTGAGGGGAACACGTCAGGAGCTTCCAACGTTATTGCCAATGGCGGAGGCGTATGCGCAAAGAGCTATTTAAACAGTCAACTCACAGGAACAAAATTCTGTACACCAGATTACAGTATTGTTAATGGAGAGACAAACAACACAAAGGAAAATAGTAGCACAGTAACAGGAGGTAAATACATGTTTGAACCGGAAACAGTACAGTTAGGAAGCACAGGAACATCCGTATTGCTTTTGCAGGAAATTCTTGTCGCAAGAGGATTCAAAGGAAGAAACAGCAAAGTTCTTGACCTTGACAGAGAAGCTGGGGACAATACTATTTATGCACTTAAAGCATACCAGAAATCAAGAAACGGAGCCTTGGAAGTAGATGGAGTATGCGGACCGGCAACATGGAAAGATCTTATTGCTATCTGATTTAATAAAATAGTGTTATAAATTAGTAGTAGTAACTGATAGCAACCCACAGGCTGCTCATAGTTACTACTACAAAAAAAGTCATAAAAAAATGACCTTTAAATTTCTACGATCGTCAATTTGAATTTCTTTTATAACAGATCTCCAGAGCTGGCGGCGTTCTGCCGGATCCAGCGTTTCATATACAGAGTTTAAATCCATTTTTAGAAGTTTCCGGATAGGAGCCATATCTTTTTGCGACTGGTTACGCGGGAGACTTTCCAATTCTTTAATGTATCGTTCTTTGTCCTGCTTTAATTCGTCCATTGTAATAATATCATTCACATACAAATCTTTCAGCTTGTCAATTTTTTTTAAAATAGAAGCTCTCCGGGAATCATAGTCAACAACCTTTGCAGTTGTAATCTCATAATCTGCAATATATTTTTGCAGGAGATCTTTGATATTTGATAGTAAATATCTTTCTATGTATGATTCAAATACTATTTTGCGATTAATACAACGCTTATTAGGATAGGCTCCATGACAGCGATAAAAAGGATATTTATAATATCCGTCCCCGTTTCGCTTTTTGATTTTACGCATGGCACCAGAGAAAGCCTGACCGCAATGAGCACACCGAAGCAGACCACTAAATACATAGCTATATTTCTGACTGACCTTAATATTGATAGCAAGAAGCTCTTGCACACGTTCAAACAGACCTGTCGAAACAAGGGCAGGGCAATAGTGATCGTTATCCCGGAACACCCCAATATATTTCTTATTCTTTAAAACAGATTTTTTGAGGTTGTCCTGAGACATAATGATTCCCATGTCACGTTCCAGATGGGAAATAGTCTGATTCAGGGAACCGCATTCAGCATAGAACTGAAAGATATGCAGAACTTTATCTGCGTCCTGGTTAAGTACCAGGTGCTTGTTTTCGATAGAATAACCAAGAGGGACTTTTCCGGATAAAACTTCCCCTTGTCGGTATTTATAATCAAACACATCCCGGATCCTGACGGAATCATTCTCCGCTTCCAGCTCTGCAAAGGTCATGGACTGAGCAACGAAAGCCCGGCCATGCGGTGTCGTAGTATCAAAATACGGCTGATCGACAGCGAGCCAGTCACAATGATTTGCTTCGAGAACCGCCTGCGTATTCAGGTAATGTCTCAGACTGCGGAACCAGCGGTCAAGTTTAGTAAATATAATCAGATCTATGCGTCCGAGTCGGACATCATCAAGAAGCTGCTCAAAGTCCCCACGATTGATTTTTCTTCCACTGATTCCATCATCAATATAAGTTCCCGCCAGAACCATGTTCTCTTTAGAATCTATGTAATTTTTGCAGGTGGAGAGCTGTTCATCAATGCTGTCTCCCCTTTTCGCCTGCCGGTCCGTGGAAACACGTACATATATAGCAACGTTTGTTATACTCATAGTATCACTCCTTAAAAAATGGGTATAAAAAATACACCTATGCAGGCGTATCAGTTCGTGCTATAATTCTAATTGTCTGGAAAAGAATTGTAGCATCAACTGATAGCTGCAGAGTTTTCACAAAGTCGTCCTGGTGCGCCAACACTGGGACGATTTTTATTTATCTATAACATTTCTTGCACGCATCATATCCGCGCGCTTTAGCTTCGCTGATTGTTACCGTATACGGATCATTCATTTTACTGCAGTCTTTACTGAGATGATATTTTTTTCCTGTATCGCAGATCCATACATAGGTTCCTAGAGGAGCCTTCTTTGCAATTACCTTGATTTTATAAGTCCATTTTACAGATTTATATTTGCCTGTAACAACAACAGAACCTTTTGACTTGGCAGTGATAACTCCTTTGGAGCTTACGGTAGCAATTTTGGGATTGCTACTTTTGTAAGTCATTTTAACCGGAGCTTTAATGGCTTTCTTTTGGTTCACAACCATAGTAATAGATTTGGTTTGATTTGTGACCTTTTTGGTTGCTGCATGAACGGGAACTGTAAAGAGAGACAATATCATAACCATAGAAAGAATCAAAGACAATAATTTCTTTTTCTTGTTCATGTTCGTTCCACCCCTAGATAATTATTTGTCAGACAGTAATTTAGCGATTCTGTCAAGCTGACGAATGATAATAAAATTCTGTTCAAGAACTGCACGCTGATAGTTCATAATATTTTTCTGAATATCACGATCACTTCCGGCACCCAAAGAGATTCCAAGCTCTGTAAGACCGGTACCGCTTAATTCATTAAGAATACTTTTGACAGATTCAATATCATTAGGATTTTTTAAATTTTCCATTCCGAATTTACGGAGAGCTGCAAGATCCTTCTCTGCCTGTTTTGCCTCGGCTTCTGCTTGCTTACGGGCTTTCTTTTCTTCTTTGGTTTCACCACTATTATTAAAAAGACCCATCGTTTATACCTCCTGCATTGGAAAGATTTACCGGTAGTATTATGATGAGTTTCCCTCTTATAATGTTTCCTGCACCCAGCTGTTACTTACTAACGGGAAGGTGTGGAAACAATGGTGAAAAGAAAATACATACATTACGGCAACTGCAAAATATACGCTTTGTATTATCACAGCAACAATACTATATATATTAATCTTGACTTTAATGGGGGAACTCAAATCATAATACTTAAATAAATAGTTAGTTGCAGCTGGGTGTTTTATTATCCAGCATTTGTTTTTTCATCACCTGTAACAGGTGGGTGCATAATTTCTAATTCTTCTGGGCTGTCTGGAGCACCACCAGCACCCATAAGATTCTCTTTAAAGTGATTCAGGATCTGTCTCCGGATCGCTGGATCGATTTCAAAATAAGTCTTAATGATTTCCTTTTCAAGATCTGTCGCATTATGCTGCGCAGCAAATTCATCAAGACTGAATGTTTCTGGCTGCGCAAACATGGAACCCTCACCATCTCTGAGCCATTTCTCATTGACATTATACTCACGACATATTGAAAGGATATTGCCGTCAGTAAGAACGTTCTTTCCATTTTCAATAAGACTGAGAGCACTTTTCTTTAAACCAATTCGCTCTCCGAATTTATCAAGAGTGAAACCAAGAGATTTACGGATTTCTTTCACGCGTTCGCCTTGAGTCATGTTGTCACCTCCTTTTGCTTCTAAAAACAGAATAACACTAAGGAATATAAATGTCAACGGAAAAAGTTTGTTAAACAAACAAAAAAGAGTTGACAAAGTTTGTTAGATGAATTATGATGTTTACAGAACAAACAAAGAGCAAACAGAAAGGGGAATTAAACATGACATTCGGAGAATTATTAAAAGTAGTAGATAAAAGCACAAGGATTCAGGTGTGCATAAACATGTACGGATTAGATTTTAAGGCTAACAGATATAAAGAGTATTTAAAAGAGGATGAAGCAGAAGTGCTTCTTGATAAGAAAATTCGAACTATAAGAACCATTACAGATGAAGAAATTAGCACATTACAGGTTATTTTATATTTTTAAAGGAGAACGACATGAATAAAGCAAGGAGAAAGAGATTAGCAGAAGCGCTTGATTTGATTTCCCAGGCTAAAGATATCCTGGAAGAGGTGAAAGATGAAGAGCAGGACGCATTTGACAATCTGCCAGAGAATTTCCAGTACGGAGAACGCGGCGAACAGATGGAGGAATACATTTCGAACATGGAAGACGCGTTAAACAGTCTGGAAGAAGCCGAGGGAGTTGTCTCAGACATTTAAGAAAGAGAGGATAAGGGCATGAAATGGTATGTGGATTTTTATAAAAATGGGGTAAAACAGTCTTGCTGTTTTGAAGATGATGAAAAACAGGCAAAACACTTTGCCAGCTTAGTAAACGGAACAGCTTATAAAGGATGATAGCCGAAACGGTCAGCAATGACCGTCTGGACACGATGGCAACGTGTTCACTGATGAGGTAAGCCAGAAAGGGGCGAAAGATATGTCACAGAAGAATATGGAAGTAATGTTAAGCATGGAAGACAAAGCCGAAGCCGAAGAACTGACAGCGTTTCTGCAGTCTGTAAACATCACCAAACAGACGCTGATGGACACATTCCTGAAAGGCGTCAAGGTGGGGGCAAGCATGTCGGCTCAGAAAAAGCCGGCATAAGGGAGGGACGACCTTGATTGAAAGATGGAAAGATATTCCAGGATATGACGGCAAATACCAGGCGAGCACAGAGGGGAACATCCGGAGAACTTTGAAATCCGGACAGTTTCGCAGCATGACTCCCTATCACAAAAAAATGAAAGGGAGTCAGCGCCTGGTTGTGAAGCTCACAAAAGACGGAAAAGCGAAAGAGGAGATAGTTCTCTCTCTGATTGCAAGGACGTTTTTAGGACCTGTTCCTGACGGTGCGGTTCCGTATCATAAGAACGGAATGCAGTCTGAGAATCACATAAACAATATAGCATACATACCCAGACAGGAACTTGGAAAGCTGACCGGTTACAGTTCCAGAAATAAAATAGTCGTGAAATTGGACAGTTGCGGACAGGATGTGGAATATTACAGATCTGCGAGAGAAGCAGCGAAAAAGAATTTTTTGAGTCGACAAGCTATCACTGATCGTTGTAACGGGAAAACAAAACGCGGACCGGCTCCGGATGGATACGAATATGCCTGGGACAACAGCGAAGCAAGCCGACGCAAAGCAATAAGACGCCTGGAGCTGGCTGGCGGATATACACCAATGCCGACAGCTCCTGCAGTAGAATTTGAGTTTTAGGAGGGGGAAGAAGATGGAAACGCAAGGAACATTCAATGCGGTAAGATTTTACGAAACCCTTGCCATGATCCTCTCAAAGAAGCATGGCGTTGAAATCACTGTAAAGGTGAAGGAAAAGCCAAAGAAAGAGGAAACCGCTTGAACTATGACAACCACATAAGGAGACAAAAAGAAATGGAACGAAAAATAATAATTTCATTGGTATCCGGGTACCTGGTTTCTATGCTGCCAATCTGGATAATCGACAGCAGAATGCAGGAAATCATTCTGATGTTTTCAGTATCTTTCTGCATCCTCTCCGGCCTGATCTGGATTGAGGAGAGGATACAGGACATGAAAAAAGCCCTCACGTCCGCCAACGTGAGAGCAAAAAGAAAAAACAACCTTTTCAAATAGTATAAAGAAAATACGGGGAAATGTCAAGGAGGATTGAAGATGTTAAAAACAGACTATAAAGGGTTCGGAGAATTTATGGAAAAAATCAAAACAGCAGGAGAAGAAGAAACAAGAACACTTTGCGGAATACGACAGCAGATGTGGCTGAACGAAATTTCAGATTTTATTTTTCCAGCTCCGGCGGGAGATCTTCCGTTCTTAATCAATGCGTTGGAGATATTGGCGCAGACAATTAAAAAAACGAATCCGGAAGCGAAAGATTGCGCGAGAAAAATTATTAACGGAACTAGCTGGGAAGTGCAGGAGAGTACAATCAACAAGAACATGAGCGAAACGGCTGCAAAAGCATGGCGCGAATCAGTTAAGAATAATAAAGACATTATGTAAACTAAAAAGACAACACCGGATCCTTGAAAAGTTAATGAAAGTAAGTCGAAAAAGCAGGGGAACGAAAGCCCCTGTTGCTTACTTGCTAAGAGTATTAAAGATGGATTCAAAGCAGGGGATACGATAATGAGTTACATGTGTAAAAGAATGAGGTTCCGGAATGCCATAGAGGTGTATGAATATCACACAGCAAAGTATGGAGCACCAGGACAGGAAAGGCAGGAGAAAAAGAAAGCCACTCCGGAACAGATGGCAAAGAGGAACAGATACAACAGGGAGAGGCTGGCAAGGTGGAAGCTCCGGAACAATTTTGACGTAGATGATTATTTCACAAGATTATCATACGAGAAGGACAAAAGACCGGAATCCATGGAAGAAGCAAAGGAAGACTGGAAAGCATTTCTGCAGATACTCAGAAGGGAATACAAAAAAAGAGGAGCAGAACTGAAATGGATGCGGAATATAGAAGTCGGCACAAGGGGAGCCTGGCACATTCACATCATAGTGAACAGGATTCCTGACACGGATGTTATTCTTGCAAAAGCGTGGAAACACGGACAGATACAGAATCAGCTTCTGTATCAAAAAGGTGAGTTTGAGAAACTGGCCAACTACATAACGAAGACACCGGAGACGGACAAGAGGCTGAGAGAGGCAAACTATTCCGCATCACGCAACCTTCCAATTCCGGAGCCAGAGAAAAAAGTGTATAAACACTGGGAAACATGGAGAAAAGTCAGAGTGCCAAAGGGCTGGGAAGTGGAAAAAGACTCTCTGCATGAAGGAATAAATGATCTGACAGGCTACCCGTACAGATCATACACTTTGATCAGAACGGTTCGATTGCCGAAACAGGAAAAGAAGAAAGCAAAGAAAAAGAGGGAAAGGGCATGAAGGTAAACATATATCTGGAGACAGATAAGCAGTCCCAGGAATGTATGCAGCGCAAATACGGGTATGTGATCGAAACGATATTCAAAGGCGCACCGATAACCAGAGAGGGATTCGGAAGCATTGAGGGAACATATCACAAGACGAACCTGCAAGCCCTTATAAAAGCTCTGGGACATTTTCACAAAGAATGTGAAGTATGCGTATATACAAGAGACGCATTTGTTGCAACGCGGATCCTGAGAACTGACGACATGATGGCAGCAGGATTCAAGGATACAAAAGGAAAACCGATAAAGAACGCCCAGGAGTGGGAGACAGCCTGCAAGAAGCTACAGGAGTGCAATATCACAATATCCTCACAGACTGGGAAACATACATATTCAGCATGGTTACAGGAGGAAATGAAGAAACGTGAAGCTGGAGGAAATATGGGGCAAAGGCTGGAGCCTGAGACCGGAACAGAACCCGGCAGAAATGGAGTATCTGGGTGAGATCATTAAATCCGGATACAGATTCACATACTATAAAGACCGGAAAGGAGGGATTTACTTTGAAAGCGAACCAGAAGGAGGAAAACCTGAATGGATGCGCCGCGCCGACGAAGACCGAAAGCGAAGGAATAGACACAGACATTGAAGCCCTGGAGACTTACATCTGCGACAATATCTGCCAATACAGAGAGAAGACAACCAGCCAGGAAACACTTGAGTATTATTTCTGCAGTTCGTGCGAAATGAGTAAGCACATAAGCAAAATAAAAGCAGAATATGACAAAATCAATTCTTTTGACCACAGTGAAGCATGGAAACTTATGCAGAAGTACAGAAAAATTACGCTCTGCAAAGAATGCGTGCAAAGACAACATCTGAAATCAGGAAGAAGCATATGCAGAATTTATGGCACTCTGGGAGGATTCCTGGAAGAAGACGAAGGATGTAGCCGGGGCGAAGAATGGGAATAACAAAGAAAAGGGGAAACGATTATGAGAACAATCGCAGTAATAAATTTAAAAGGCGGAGTTGCTAAGACGATCACATCAAACAGCATTGCGTACATCCTTGCAAACCAGGGATACAGAGTGCTCCTGCTTGATAACGACAAGCAGGGGGACGCATCAAGAGGATTGAACAGACGCACTCAGGACGGAGAGGGCATTGACAGGATTATGACGACACGACATCCGGAAGACTGGATGCACAAGCTCATCAAAAAAACAGATTTTGAGAATCTGGACGTGCTCCCGGCAAACATGCGCCTGCTTACAGCAAATCAGACGGTCATGCTGGATCAGACACGCCCGCAGCAGTATCGTATCAAGAACGCACTCGAATGTGTCAAGAATCTGTATGATTTCTGCATCATTGACAACGCACCGGATATTAATATCTCCACGATCAATGCACTGACAGCGTGTAATGATGTATTGATTCCTGTCGAAATCGACGACAACACCGGAGAGGGACTACCGGAGCTTGTCAATCAGATCCGGTATACGCGAGAGGACCTGAACGAAGATCTTGAGAATTATTGGATCTTTATCACAAAATATGACAGAAGAAACGAAGCACAGCGACAAGGGCTGGAGCTGATCCAGGCAGCAGGATACCCGATGTTAAAAACACGTATCAGATATTCCAGAAAAGTGTCAGAGTGTACATACGCGAGAATCCCGATTCCGAAGTACTCACCGAGATCTTTAGCTGCAAAGGACTATGAGGACCTTGTAACAGAGTACATTGCAGAGCTGAACATATCAGGAGGTGAGGAGTAATGGCTTTTAACCTTGCCGATATGGTTGCGAAACGCCCGAAGCAGATACAGGAAGAAAACTCAAGTGATACGGTGTACAGAGACGTGTTCAAACTGGTTCCGTCAAAAGCGAATTTTTACGGAGTGAAACCAGAGAAATTGCAGGGATTGAAAAATTCTATACTGCTGTTCGGGGTGATGCAGGATGTCCTGATCGAAGAGAGAAACGGAGAAGATTACATCATTTCCGGACACTGCCGGACAATGTGCTGCAGGATGCTGGTAGAGGAGGGGCATGAAGAGTTCCGAAAGATCAATTGCAAATATACAAAAGTAAAAGATAATGCACGTAAGAATTTGATTGAGGAAAGCTGCATTGACGGTTCGGCAACAAGGGAAAATGACGACGCAATATCAAAGTTGCTTGAACGCCTGTCTGTTATCCAGGCGAACCGGTTTAGAGATAAATCGGACTGGGAGAAGATGCGAGAGGCCCTGGATACCGAGGAGATCATAAAAGAACTGAAAAACCTTGCTGGACTGAAAGGCAAAACAAGAGACATCGTACGAGAAACGATCGGCGTATCCGGAACACAGATGGAAAGATACCACGCAGTCCAGAAAAGACTCAGTGCTGAATGGATGGCAGAGTTTGAGGCGGAGAAGATCAACATCACCGTGGCCCGTGAGCTTACTGATCTGGATGAAAAGTACCAGAAGCAGGCTATGGAGCACTACATGGAGCACGACATCATAACGCAAGCGGAAGTAAGAGCTTTTAAGAAACTCCAGGAAGACAACAGAGACATTCCTGGACAATTCACGATTGAACAGGCGACAGGGCAGCAGCGACCGCCAGAGAACGACACACCGGTACAGCCAGAGCTACAGATAGAAAGATTCTTCGAAGCCTTAAATAAAGGCGAAAGAGAAAGAGTCATCAAATGCGACACGAGAATGGCCGCATACTTAATCAGTATCCGGTACCGGGATGTCAGGATCAGAAACGGACATTTCAATTATCAGGCAAACAAAGAGGGAATAACATTCAATCCCGACAGCACAATGCAGCACAGTCTGGCGTGGAATGAATTGTCTGAGGAGCTGGTGAAAAGATTCGGAAAGAAACAAAAACCGGTAAAAATGGTATCTGTAGATGATCCAGAGGAGCCACAAAGAAAACTTACAGAGTCAGAAGCGGTCAAAGCATTCTGCGAAACTTATCCGACAGCACTGAAAACGATAATGAGAATATGCAGACGCTGCGACACAAACGGAGAAGCCGCAAAAGCCGTACAACTGGAACTTGCCCCACATGGCTATAGCGGATACTCAGGAAGAAAAGTAGACTGCACGCTTTTTAGCTTTACAGCAGGATTGGAAATTACGGTCAAGAAAGAGACCGTGAGAATGAAATACGAGAGCCTGATCGTGTGTGCAAAGAACCTTTATGATCCATTTGCACCGGAATTTGACGCAGAAGAAAAAGAACCAGAGGCAAAGGATGAATTGCTAGGACCGGCAAAATGTATCACCGGTCAATCTGGAAGCGGATTCTGCGGAGGAGCTGCTTGCTGCGACAAAGAATATAATTGTTGCGCTCAGTGTCCAGATGATTGTAACGGCCGCTGCGGATGGATTCCGGAAAAGCAGCAGGAACGTGTTGCTGAGGTCAACAAAATGGTCACCAACTGGCCGGAAACGTTGAAAGACATTCCGGTACCGACAGACACTGAGATCACCGGATATTTGTATGATGAAGAAAGAAAACTCCGAGAGTTTGAAAAAGACAAAGGACTGCCGCACATGACGATTCAGAAACAGCAGTTGATCGTAGCCGGTCTCCGACTTCTCAAAAAGATAGTTGAAAATCAGGAGGGATAAAAAATGCAGGAAAAGGCGCTTGTTGCTCACATAGAGTTACACAAAGAAGTAGTAAAAAACGCCTGGATACTCAGTTACGAGGGCCGCAAGGTCCTTGTGATTGAATTTCAGGAGACTGTCACAGAAGATGAAAGCATTGCGTATATCTTCGCCTTGGCTAAAAGCCTGGTATCAGAAAAGAACACAAAAGAATTAAGCCCGGAAGTAATGCAGATGGTAAGAGGAACTTACGTCCGCATTCTGGACGCAGAAATGCAGGAACTTATTGACAATGGAATTGAAATGGAGAGGGTGGAGTTGAATGAAATATCCAGAAGAGATGTATATTGATAGCCAGATATTTGCAGGAGACATGGATGGCTCAGAATCCAATCTAACAGAAAAAATCGTAAAGATAAGATATCCTCATTCGTGTTGCATATGCGAAAAACATATACCTAAAGGTGAAAAAATGTTAAACCAAAAAGCGATAGTAGAAGGACAAGGTTGGTGTAGTTGCTACATTTGCATACCATGTGTTGAAAATTGGCTAGAAGAATCAGGACAAGTGGAGGATGGTGAAAACGAATGAGAGAAATTCTTTTTAAGGCAAAACGGATTGACAATGGTGAATGGGTTGAGGGATATGTAGTTCGTAAACATGGATTATATTTTATTTATGATATTGTAAATTCAGAATCATGCAGACAGAACATTTATGAAATTGATCCCGAAACCCTCTGCCGGTTTACAGGACGTTGCGACAAGAACGGGAAGAAAGTTTGGGAGAATGATATTCTCATGGGGCATGGAAACCCAGAAGACCTTGCAAAAGCGGTATTTGGAGAATTTGGTGTAAGAGATGTTGAAACCGGATCCATAGTAGACAAAGTTGTTGGATGGCATTATGAGATTATTCCGACAGACGCAATCAGCAGATGTGAACCATTCTGCTATTCAATGCCACTGACCAAAGATTATATCGACAGGTGCGAAATGGAAGTAGTTGGAAGCATTTTCGACAATCCAGAGTTAGCGAAGGAGGAATAAGCATGGAAAAGACATGTAAAAGCTGCAGAGAGAATGATTGTGGTCTTTGCGATCGCACCGGCCGCCTGGTAGAGGACGACGATCAGTGCGAAAAATGGACGGGCAAACAGACAGACTGGAGAACTAGAATGATGCAAACATTTCTTGCGGGACATTAAGGAGAGAAAAATGGTCAAGAAACTGTATGAGGTAAGAAATAGATCTGGTGACCTGATTCTGGAGAATGTAACAAGCGGAGAGATCAAGGAAGAACTGCATTGTACAACTGCTCAGGTAAACAACGCAAGAGCCTCCGGTGATCACATATTCGGAGAGTACAAGGTAGAAGAGATTGACAGGAAGTTGAGTAGAAAGACGGATTTTGAACTATTGCTAGAATTTGAATCCATCTGTGATCGATTATTGAGCAACGGGAAAGGAAAAAAATGAATAAGAGACAGAAAAAGAAATTATTCAAACAGGTCACTGGAAAAAATCCACCGAAGAAAATGAAATATTCCGGGAAAAGCTATCATCAGGCGATAAACAAACCATGGGGAGGAAGAAAACCGACAGTAAATGTTTCCTGTGACTGCGAAGAATTAAAACAGGCAGTAGGAAAAATATCAAAGATACTTGCAGAAGTCGGAGAAAAAGGACGGAAAGCAATTGAGAGCCTTAGAGATTTATTTGTAAATACAGGAATAAGCCTGTCGGAGGTTCCAGAACCAGGAAACTATGAAAAAAATACAGAGAATATGGTTCACACAGCGGAAAAACTGGCGAAACGCAGGAAAACAGAGAGAAAATATTGAAGTACATTGTAGGGTATATAAAAGCACACTGTTATCCACCTGCAATCTATGAAATTGCCAAAGAAACAGGACTGTCAAAACAGACAGTCCACAGACATATGACAATGCTGATAGAGGATCATATTCTTGAGACAGATTCCGACATGGTAGATTCAAGAGCATATCGCATTAAAGGGACAAGAGTAGTAATGATAAAGGAGAAGAAATGAACAAAGTAGTTTTAATGGGACGCTTGACCAGAGATCCTGAGGTGAGATATTCCGCAGGTGAGAATCCACTGGCAATTGCCAGATATACACTTGCAGTAGACCGGAGATTCCATCGTGACGGCGAGGCAACTGCAGACTTTATCAATTGCGTGACTTTTGGCCGCGCTGCGGAGTTTGCAGAAAAATATCTGCGGCAGGGAACTAAAATTGCTGTTTCTGGACGTATCCAGACCGGCAGTTATACAAACCGAGACGGACATAAGGCCTATACGACAGAGATTGTAGTTGATGAACAGGAATTTGCAGAGGGAAAGAACGCCGGATCCGGCAGCAGTCACCCACAGCAAGCTCCTGAAACAGATCCAGACGGTTTTATGAATATTCCGGAGGGAATAGAGGAAGAAATGCCGTTTTGATGAAAAGGAGAAAAACATGACGAGATTAACTAAAAGAAATGGTAGAAATATCACATATAACGAAAAACGAGAATTCATATGTTCACATTACTGCAATAACTGCTCACGTGGAACTGGTGATTGTGAAATTTTGAAAACCATGATTGAAAAACTTGCTGATTACGAAGACGCGGAGGAAATGAAAGAAAATGGATGCTAAAGAGGTAAAAGTGATTGCAAACCAGAAGAGACAGACAAACTGGTTGAAAGATTATCATGCAAATTATAAGAAAAAGCTGGAGGAACACAGAAATGCAGTCATTTCCGAAGCAGAAAAAGAAAAAACGGACTAAGAAGAAAGAATCAGAGAGACCGAGCATCCTGCACAGCAGAGAAAGCGGCACTTGCTATCTCTGTATGAAGCTGCATAATGATTACAGACGACATCCAGTTCTCCAGGAACATCACATTTTCGGAGGGTGTCCGAATCGGACACATTCAGGACACTATGGACTGAAAGTATATCTCTGCAATGTGCATCACCTGGCAGGGACAGGACCGGAGGCAGTACATTCAAACCAAAAGATCATGGATATGCTGCATGAAGAGGGACAGAGAGCTTTTGAGGACCGGTTCGGCAGCAGGGAAGAGTTTATGGAGATTTTTGGAAAAAATTTTATCATGGAGGATTGCGAGCATGATGGACATTAACGACGTTAAGAAATTAATTGACAATGTGGCACAGAGACCGTTTTTCTGTAGTGATACAGAGATCACAACAGATAACGGCTATGTGATTACTACGAAAGAACATTATGAGAAACTAAAAAAATATTGGCTGAAGGGAAAAGGAAGAAAATGAAATATCATACAGAGAAAACGATAGTTGGCGAAAACGGAAAGAAATTCAAAGAGGGGGACGAAGTGTCAGTCAGATACAATGAGGCATCCGGATCCAAGGGAGGAGGCTTTGGAGGAGCGACAATTACAAAGATCACGGACACTGGATTTCAGTATACCCATGGAGGGAGAAGAACCAAGAGTGTTCAATACAAGAACATCGAAGAAATTTATTAGTTTTTAAGGAGAGCAGACATGCCAAACGTGAGACCACTGAACAGAAAGAAATACAACATATCAAGAAGAGCTTTCCAGACCGCATACAATTATTGTCTGCAGTACAACGAATGGAAAGAAGAACTGACAATAAAGAGAGACACAAGAGCCGGACAGAATCTGACTGGACAGCCGGGATCACATAACTGTTCTGACTCAACTGCTGACGCAGCCATGGAAGCGGCCGAGATCACACACAAGATAAAGAAGATTGAAGACGCAGCCATGGAAGCAGTGGGAAAAGAAAAAGAGCTGTATCCATATCTGCTGTATTATGTGACAACAGAATACTGCACATTTCAGACCATGAAAGCCAGAGACATTCCATGCGAGAGATCATACTTCTATGAAATGCGCAGAAGGTTTTACAGCATCATAGCAAGGAGGATTAAATGATAGAATGCGATAAATGCAAAGCCCAGATGGAGCAGACCGTAAAGGAAGAACATATACCAGAGACAGAGTTGGACATCCAATACATTCAGTGTGAACAGTGTGGAAAGAAGTATATTGTACTGTTGAAGGATAACAAGACGAAAGGAATGCTGATACGGATCAGGAACATGCAGGCAAGGTACAGACGTATGTTCGGGAAAAAGAACATTGCGGAAGTAGAAGCATACAGAAAGAGTATGGAGAACTTCCAGAAAGCAATACAGAAGTACCAGGCACAGCTGAGAAACAATAACAAAGACAAGATAAAGGAGTATCTGTAATGCGGTACTCGAAGGACAAAATAAATGATATATTGATAACGTGGTATTCAGGAAAGCCACAGAATAATCGTTCCCCGCGAGAGAGGGCTTGCTATATGCAGGTCCTCTTTTGAGTTGGGAGGAATATGACACAACAGGAAACAGAGTTCGTGCGCTGGTGCGTAGCGAACGACATACACAGGTTCTATGTGTGGACCAGGTGGAAGCAGGTCAGGCAGCAGGTGTTGAAGATGGATCACAATGAATGCCAGAGGTGCAGAGAACATCACAGATACACAGCAGCCACGACAGTACACCATGTAAACTACGTGAAGAGACATCCTGAGATGGCTCTGGACATATGGTATGAGTGGCATGGAGTGAAGAAAAGAAACCTTATAAGCCTTTGCCATGAGTGCCATGAAGCAGTGCATGGTTACAGAAAACCACAGAAGCAGGAACCGCTGACAGAGGAACGCTGGGACTGATA
>ERZ1034723.170-NODE-170-length-38122-cov-13.161189_pt1 | contig 38122 bp, 37 predicted proteins | sample MGYA00520637_ERZ1034723 | MGnify/ENA primary metagenome ERZ1034723 (study PRJEB33766, sample SAMN09781719) | gut metagenome | biome: gut microbiome | host: Homo sapiens | place: Madagascar | study: EMG produced TPA metagenomics assembly of the PRJNA485056 data... | reverse complement strand
CTGGAGAACGGCGTGGAGGGCTTTGTGCCCGCTTCCAGCCTGACCGCCACCGGCACCACCCTCACCGAGGGGATCCGCCTTTCTGACCCCGCCTCCGGCAAGACCTGGAGCCTGGGCGACAGCATGATGATCACCATCGTCCGCGCCGATATCAACCTTGGCAAGGTCGATTTTGAGGTGGCACCTGAGGCAAAGTAAAAGCTTATAAAGTAAAACGACGTGCAGTGTTTCCTTGTAAGGGAAATGATGCACGTCGTTTTGTATTCAATGGGCGATTTTTAGCAGTTGCCGTTCGCGGAGTAATAGGTTCTGCAAGTATTCATTTTCAGCTTCGGTTCGGTTGACTTTATCTGTCAATTTCTGAATCTCAGCTTCGTATTCATCCAACAAAGCCTCATAAGCGTCCCGTTCTCTTTCAAAAAACTGGCTTTGTGCCAAGAACTGATCAGCTTGTTCGAGGAGCTTTTTCTCATATACATCGGAAGCGCGTGCATAACCGGCTTGTTCGCCCTCGTGAACATACGGTTTTGTTTCGTGCTCGATGATTTTATCCAGCAAAGGTGACGAAAGAAAGGCAGGACCAATGAGGCCGGTCACAGCAGGATGCTCCCGAATAAAGTCGGATTGTGCATGAATAGAATCTTGAAAGCGTTTTAAGAAACTCATAATGTAACGTCCTCCAAATTTAAATCGTTTTTCAGAATCAATCGGTCAAAATTGCCAAGAATAAATTCCTGTTTGAGCTGTTCAATATAATCGGTGTCGTAGAACAAATGATGCAATGTAATTATCAGTCCTCCCCAGTCTATCTGTCGGATGGCTTCTTCATTTCCGGAAAGAATGTTTCCACCGACCCAGAGCAGATTACTGCTGGTGACGATGACATTGGAATACAAAATGATTTTCCGTGTCCGGACGCTGAACAGTTCAGGTACATTATCTAAACTGGAATCAAATGTAAGGGCATGGAGTGTTGCGATCAGAAGATTGATAAGATCAGCTAGCTTTGCAGACGTACCAAATTTTACAAGATCGCCGGTGCTGATGAAGGCGGTTAGCTTTTCCACTTCCGCGTTGGAAAGAATCAGGTTGACACCAGGAATCTGAATGCCACAAGGGGTATATAAGTCAGTTCCAATGTGGAGAATCTGCTTGATCAATGCAGCGACAAAAACGTTCGGGTTTTCTTGGGTACGCTCGATCATAGCTGAGAGCATTGCAGCAGTCGAAGCACAGGCGGCAATGCGCGGGTCTTTGAAGTTGGATGTATAGATTACATGGTTCGTTGTCAGGAGAGGGAGCGAAACGGAGTTGGAAAGAGCAGCTTTTTGCACACAGGAGATGGTGTTGGTCATAATGTTTCCAGTGCCGAAAATCAAGCCCAGAATCGGATCATGTCCTAATGTGGAAAAGCGGTGATTCGCTCCCTTGAATAAGTGAAGATCATCGTTTGGAAGCAGGTCGGAAAAATCGAAATCCCAAGTGCGGCCTTTCCCCAAAAGAGAGCGGATGGCATCCTGTGTCAGCGGAGATGTGGCATCGTAAGGGACACCAGACGTGGTGAGAATGTGCATCATAGAAGCATGATACGGGGATTCTTGTGAGGGTTCGTTGGAATCGAAATGCCGAAAAATTTTTTCCTGCAAAGAGTGCAGAGCCTTTTCAGTTTGATTTTGATTGCCTGCCGGTTCTACCTTCGTGAGCTTGTCCAAAACCATGATTCGTGTTGCTTGTAAAGCGACGGCAGCAAACAGAAAGCGGATGTCCGACCCTGTCAATCCGGTCCTTTGCTCGAATTCGGCATCAAGAGCAGCAAGATGTTCTCTGGAATGATGTGCCACATCCGCTGCGCGGTAAGATTCATTTGTGATCTCCTGCATGTTGCGAAGTGTGGCATCAGATTTTTGTTTCAATGCGGAACGCTTGGATTGTAAGACTTCGAGCGACATTAGAACACCTCCACTGGGCATTAAGCGTTATCCTCAGTATAGCACATTGTTGGAAAACGGAAAAGGAAATTTCCTTGCAGAGCCTCATGCAATGCCAAAGGCCCCCCTATTAGCGGGGGCTGTCACCGCAGGTGACTGGGGGGTTATACACAGTTTCGTCATATTTCCGACAATGGTTGTGTTTTGTATAAATTTTATACACTGTTCAGGATTTGTTTGTTGTTCTGAAAAAACCACTGGGGTATACTAAGCACAACAAAAGGGAAGACGACACAGAACCATGAACGCGGTCTTCCCAATACGATTTACAGGAGGTTCCCAGTATGTATTATTCCAGTGGCAACTACGAAGCATTTGCACACCCCAAAAAGCCTGAGGGCGTTGACAATAAATCTGCTTACCTCATCGGCTCCGGTCTGGCGGCCCTGACTGCCGCCTGCTACCTGGTCCGTGACGGCCAGATGCAGGGCGACCACATCCATGTGTTTGAGAAGGACCCGCTGCCCGGCGGTGCCTGCGACGGCTACAAGTACGATATCGGCTATGTCATGCGCGGCGGCCGTGAGATGGACAACCATTTCGAGGTCATGTGGGACCTGCTCCGCTCCATCCCCTCGCTGGAGACCGAGGGTGCCAGCGTGCTGGACGAGTATTACTGGCTGAACAAGGAGGACCCCAACAAGTCCCTCTGCCGTGCCACCGTCAACCGCGGCCAGGATGCCCACACCGATGGCAAATTCGCCATCTCCGATCAGGGTGCCATGGAAATCATGAAGCTCTTCTTCACCCCGGACGAGCAGCTGCAGGACAAAAAGATCACCGATATCTTTGACGATGAGGTGTTCTCCTCCAACTTCTGGATGTACTGGCGCACCATGTTCGCCTTTGAGAACTGGCACAGCGCGCTGGAAATGAAGCTCTACCTCAAGCGCTATATCCACCACATCGGCGGTCTGCCCGATTTCACCGCCCTGCGCTTTACCCGCTACAACCAGTATGAATCCATCATCCTGCCCATGGTCACCTACCTGAAGGATCACGGCGTGGACTTCCAGTACGAGACCAAGGTCACCGATGTCCAGTTCCGGATCGAGGGCGGCAAAAAGCAGGCCAGCAGCGTGACCGTGGACCACAAGGGGGAGAGCAGGACCATCGACCTCACCGAGAACGACCTGCTCTTCATCACCAACGGCGGCTGCGTGGAGAGCTGCACCATCGGCTCTCAGGACAAGGCCGCAGGCTTTGATCCCACCATCAAGCCGGGCAACGGCTGGGATCTGTGGAAGAAGATCGCCGCACAGGATCCCTCCTTCGGCCATCCCGAAAAGTTCTGCTCTCAGCCGGAGCTGTCTAACTGGGAAAGTGCCACCATCACCACCCTGGACGACAAGATCCCCCAGTATATCAAGAAAATCTGCAAGCGCGACCCCTTCAGCGGCCACACCGTCACCGGCGGCATCGTCACAGTCAAGGATTCCAGCTGGCTGCTCAGCTGGACCCTGAACCGCCAGCAGCAGTTCCGTGATCAGCCCAAGAACCAGCTCTGCGTCTGGGTCTACGGCCTGTTCAGCGACAAGCCCGGCGATTACGTCAAGAAGCCCATGCGCGACTGCACCGGCCGCGAGATCTGCATGGAGTGGCTGTATCACATCGGCGTGCCCGAGGAGGACATTGCCGAGCTGGCTGAGCACAGCGCCAACACCGTGCCTGTGATGATGCCCTATATCGATGCCTTCTTCATGCCCCGTGCCTTCGGCGACCGCCCCGACATCGTGCCCCAGGGCGCTGTCAACTTCGCCTTCCTGGGTCAGTTTGCCGAGACCGGCCGTGACACCATCTTCACCACCGAGTACTCCATGCGCACCGGTATGGAAGCGGTTTACACCCTGCTCAACATCGACCGCGGCGTGCCCGAGGTCTGGGGCAGCACCTATGATGTCCGCAGCCTGATCGATGCAACGGTCAAACTGCGTGACGGCAAGAAGATCACTGATATGGATCTGCCCTTCATCCAGCGGGTGGCCCTCAAGGAAGTGCTCAAGAAGATCGAGGGCACCGACCTTGAGAAGTTCCTCAAGGAATACCATGCCATCTGATGCTGTCTGAGAATCGTCCCCCGATCCTCTGACCCTCTTTTCTGAATGCGGCAAAGGGCTGTTGCAAGCCCTCTCCGTCATTGCTGCGCAATGCCACCTCTCCCGAGGGGAGAGGCAATTGCTCTCCCAGATTCAGCTTCTGCTGACCTTGGAGATGCGTTGGCTCCCCCTTTGGGGGAGCTGGCGAGCGGTAGCGAGACTGAGAGGGTGAGTGACAGCCCTTTGCCCTTTTTTTTTGCCATTTTGCGAGAAATCGCCCAAAACCAAACCTCTTTTGTGAAAAAACTTGACACAGAATTTACAGTTTTCTCTTGCGATAAATGGGGAACTGTGTTAAGCTGTAAATAAGAATGTGCTCACCCCGAGAGCACCCAAGATAAAAAGGAGGTCTTTCCCTGTGAAACAGTTCATTACCCGCCGCAGCTTTATCAAGGCTGCCGGTGCTGCCACGGCACTGACCGCAGTTTCTGTCGGTGCACCCGCCGCCTTTGCGGAGGAGACCAATTGCTTCTTTGGTGACAAAGCGGATGTGACCATCCTCTACACCAACGATGTCCACACCTATATCGACAACAAGTCCCCCAAGCCCACCTATGCCGCCATTGCTGCCCTGAAAAAGAGCATCGAGGACACCGGCCGGGATGTGCTGCTGGTGGATGCAGGTGACCATATCCAGGGCACCGCTTACGGCTCCATGGATGACGGCGCTACCATCATCGAGCTGATGAACGAGGCCGGTTACGATCTGGCCACCCCCGGCAACCATGAGTTCGACTACGGCATGGCCCGCGCCAAGGCTGTGCTCCGGGAAGCCGACTTCCCCTATGTCTCCTGCAACTGGGTCGATCTGCGCACTGGCTTCAACGTCCTGCCCAGCGTCAAGTTCTTCTTTGTGGGCGGCCGCAAGATCGCCTTTGTGGGCGTGACCACCCCCGAGACCTTCACCAAGTCCACCCCGGCCTACTTTATGAACGATGCACAGACCAAGTACATCTACGACATTCTGGGCGGCGAGGACGGCCAGAAGCTCTACGATGCCGTTCAGAAAGCCATCGACAAGGCTGAGTTCTGGGGCGCTGACACCATCATCGGTCTGGGCCATCTGGGCGTTGACCCCTCTTCCTCTCCCTGGACCAGTGAGGAAGTCATTGCACACACCCACGGCTTTACCGCTTTCATCGACGGCCACTCCCACACCGTGATGGCCAACAAGCAGGTCACCGATGCTTCCGGCAAGGCAGTCACCCTGACCCAGACCGGTTCTTACTTCAAGAACATCGGCAAGATGACTGTGGGCGCGGACGGCACCATCACCACTGAGCTCATCGACACCTACGAGGGTCTGGACGCTGCTGTGGCCGCCACCGCCTCCAACTGGATCAGCGCAGTGGACGATATGTTGGGCGAGGAGATCGCAGTGGGCGATACCAAATTCTACATCAACGATCCCGCCACCGGCAAGCGCCGCATCCGCTCCGGCGAGACCAACCTCGGCGACTTCGTGGCCGACGGCATCTACACCTATTTCAACGAGATCGAGGAGCTCCACTGTGATATCGCCATTATGAACGGCGGCGGCATCCGCACCGATGTGGAGGCTGGCCCCTGGAGCTTCAAGACCTGCAAGACCGTCAGCCCCTTTGGCAATGTGGCCTGCCTGATGTCCGTGACCGGCCAGCAGATCCAGGACGCTCTGGAGTTTGGTGCCCGCTTTGCCGGTGCTGAGGGCAAGGAGAACGGCGGCTTCCTGCAGGTGGCAGGTGCCAGGTACACGATCCACCCCATGATCCCCAACACCGTTCAGACCAACGACAAGAACGTCTGGACCGGCAGCGCCGCCACCCCGCGTGTCAGCAATGTGGAGATCTACGACAAGACCACCGGTACTTATAAGCCCCTTGACCCGAACGCCACCTACGCTCTGGCCGGCATGAACTACACCCTGCGCAATCTGGGCGATGGCTTTGCCATGTTCGATGGCGCGACTCTCATCAAGGACTATGTTTCTGAGGATTACCTTGTCATGTCCAGCTACGCAGCCATGTTCGGCGGCGTGGATGCCAACGGTCTGCCGCATCTGGCAAGCGCCAACAGCCCGCTGGCCGATTACCCCGGCTACCTGCTCAACTACGAGGACCCGTACGGCGCAGGCCGCATCCAGATGATCTGGTAAATTAAGGATATGACCCTCTCCGTCAACGCCGCAGGCTTTGACGGAGAGGGTTATTTTTAAGCAGCATTGTCAGCAGCAAACGCCCCCGGTTTGTGGATCAGGATAGGGGAAAGTTGCATAAATCCGGCAGAGCATCCTTGTATACTACGCCGAAGTTTGTGACTTTTTTATTTGTTTGCTTGCGAACGATCTGCACCGGAAGTATAATAAGCGGGCAAGTAATATATCAGCTGTGCTGTGGCAGGCACAGAGACAAAGGAGAAACATTATGCAGACACGGTATACCAGCGCCGACCAGTGGGCAGAGGCCAAGGACGGCGTGATCCCTGCACCCTACGCTCTGGAAGAGGGCGAGCAGATCATTGACCAGTATCTTGAGCCGGTCATCTTCCACAACGTCAACGGCCCCGACATCGGTGTGACCACCTGCGGCGTGATCGTCAAGGACGGCCTGTACTTTAAGGATCTGGACAACAGCGGTGAGCTGGCCCCCTACAAGGATTGGCGGCTGAGCCCTGAGCAGCGCGCTGAGGATATGGTCAAGCATCTGCGGCTGGATCAGCAGGCAGGCCTTGTGCTGAACACCCTGTTCAACAGCCCTGTGGTGCCCACCCGTGCCGAGGCCACCAACGCCGAAGGCAAGCTGGAGCTGGGCAAGATCTACAAGCACCACAACCCCGATGAAAAGCCCATGCCCGGCCCTCTGCCCGGCATGACCGTCAGCATTGATGACAGCCATGTTCTGGAAAAGCACATCGCCGCCGGTGTTTACCGCGGTGATATGCGCTGCGAGGCCGGTATGGTGGCCCTGTACCACAACGCCGGCACCCAGATGCTGGAATACGAGGCCTGCAAGGGCGGCGTGGCCATTCCATACTCCCTGCACACCAACCCCATCAACATCGGTTACCCGGACTCTCTGGGCATTGGCGCGGCTGTCATTGGCGACGGCAACACCGATATGGTCTATGAGATGGCCCAGACCGACCGCAAGATGATGAAGGCTGAGGGCCTGAACATCATGTACGGCCCTCAGGTCGATGTGACCTCTGACCCCCGCTGGCCCCGTACCTCCGGTACTTACGGCGAGCGTCCCGATGTCACCAGCGATATTGCAGAGGCTCTGGTCAAGGGCTATCAGGATGGCGACAACGGCCTGAACGAGGGTTCTGTTGTTCTGACCATCAAGCACTTCCCCGGCGATGCCCCCTCTGAGAATGGCTTTGAGCCCCATGTGCCCATCGGTCAGTGGCGCATCTACCGTACCCCCGGCTCTATGGAAAAGTATCATCTGCCCCCGTTCCAGCGCGCCTTTGACCACAAGGTCTCTTCCATCATGCCGGACTACTCCCGTATTGCCACCGATGGCCGTGCCGTGCCCCAGACCTACCGGGGCGAGATCACCAGCACCGAGGAAGTGCCCAGCGCTTACAGCAAGGAGCTGATCACCGATCTGGCCCGGAACAAAATGGGCTTTGACGGTTATGTCAACTCCGACTCCGGCATCACCACCGTTCAGATCTACGGCGTGGAGAACCTTACCGAGCCTGAGCGCTATGCCAAGGCTATCTCTGCCGGTACCGATGTCATCGGCGGCAACACCGACCCCGAGAACATCGTCAAGGCTGTGGAGGACGGTCTGCTGCCCAAGGCAGATCTGGACCGCGCCAGCTACAACCGTCTGCTGAGCCTGTTCCGCACCAAGCGGGTGGATAACCCCTACCTCGACCCCGACAAGGCCGATCAGGCCCGCGTGGATAACTTCGATGGTGCCAAGAAGAAGGCTTACGAGGCCAACCAGAAGGCCGTTGTTCTGGCCAAGAACCACGAGAAGCTTCTGCCTCTGGCCAAGAGCCAGAAGGTCTGTATCGTCACCTTCAAGGGTGTGGATTCCGGCTTTGCACAGATGGCACAGGCCATGGGTGCCGGTCTGGGCAACACGGACGAGGATGCCGCTCTGCGCAAGACCCTGACGGAAGCCTTTGAGAAGAAGGGCTACACCGTGGTGGCCACCCCGGAGGAGGCCGATGTGCTCTACCTGCACGTCTGGCCCATCAGCAACGGTCTGGTGTTCAACCAGTACGCAATGCCTGTCATCGAGATGGGCGAGATCGTCACCGACGAGCGCGAGCGCAACAAGAGCCAGAAAAAGACCGGCAACAAGGTCACCGTTGTCACCCTGAAGGACGTGGAGAAGATCAAGGAACTGGCCGATGCCATCCATGCCCGCGGCGGCAAGGTGGTTGGCACCTGCGTGGTCTGCAACCCCTGGCTGCTGGACAAGCTGGAGCCCTACTGCGACGCACTGACCATCCAGTACACCGTCAGCACCGTTGCCCTGAACAACGCCCTGAACGCTCAGGTCGATGTCATCAGCGGCGACTTTGCCCCCACCGGCAAGCTGAGCCTGACCATGGTCTCTGACCCCGCTGTCATTGCCATCACCGAGCAGGAGATCGACGGTGTGGTGCGCGAGATCTGCGCCTCTCCCAACGACGTGCCCGGCTACGATAAGGATCAGTACATCGATCCCGCCATCCTCGCCAACGTCAAGGGCGGCAGCTACGCCTACTGCGATGCCGACGGCAATTACTACCGCAGCGGCTTCGGTCTGAATTACTAATTACCGTTAACGAAAAAAGAGCGATACAGCGTTTGCTGTATCGCTCTTTTTGGTTTTCTCTGTGAACAAAAAAGAGAACAAAAAAAGACATCCGAACAGTTCGGATGTCTTTTTGGTTGGGGATGAGAGAATCGAACTCCCACAAGTAGAGTCAGAGTCTACCGCACTACCACTATGCAAATCCCCATCAGCTTGGGTCTGTCTTGCGGTGTGAACCGCTCAACGTGTGCTATTATACGGAAAAAGCGCCGCTTTGTCAAGCGCTTTTTTGAAATTTTTTGCAGAAATCGGAAAAAAGACGCACTTTCGCAGGAGTTCTTGCGGGCTGCTTGATTCCGTCATCCTTCTCATGCTCTTTGCATATACTGGAAATCAGAAGAAGCAAAGACGCACAAAGAGGAGGAACTGCTATGACCCAGACCACGCAAAAGGAAAAGACCCTGCTTTCGTCCCGCATCCCGCGGGACACCGAACACGAGCGCTACCACCCGGAGCTGGAGGAGGAGCTGAAAGAGTGCCTGTTCTGCCTGCACCGGAACGAGATGATGTTCGACCTTGAGGTGGACACCGACCTCATCGAACAGCATATCTATGAGCGGCAGGCCCTTCTGGCCCGTTACCGGTACTTATTGGGCAAGGCCCGGGAGCTGGGGCTGCATACAATATTGGAAAAGTATCAGCCGGTGGGGTAAGGCCTCGTCTTTGTACAACCTCTCAGTCTCACTTCGTTCGACAGCTCCCCTGGTAAGGGAGCCTCTGGCGAAGAGACAAAGCTTTATGCCATGCCAAGGCCTCCCCTACTAGGGGAGGTGGCATCGAGCGTCAGCGATGATGACGGAGAGGTTTCATAGCAGGGCGTTGCAGAAGATGCGACAAAAATCTTGACAGAATCCCTGAACCGTGCTATCCTATATCAAGATAACAATGCGCAGGTGGTTCTGCGTATCAACTATTTGGAGCTAGAGAGGTTTTTAATTATGGAACGTATTAAGACGATCGCTACTCGTGACTTGACCAAGAGCGTTGTGACCGGTGGCTGCGGCGAGTGCCAGACTTCCTGCCAGTCTGCCTGCAAGACTTCCTGCGGCGTGGCTAACCAGAAGTGCGAGAACAGCAACAAGTAATTTCTGCAAATCGGATGCCGCCTTTGCCGGGCGGCATTTTTTTATGTAACAATGGAATGGAGAATAAAATGGTACATCAGTATCAATTGAACGGCTATAACATCGTGCTGGATACCTGCAGCGGCTCGGTGCATGTGGTGGATGAGGTGGCGTATGATGTCATTGCCATGTACCCCGACCACACCGCCGACGAGATCGTTGCCGCCATGATGGCAAAGTACGGCGACCGTGAGGACGTGACCGAGGCTGACCTGCGCCAGTGCATTGATGACGTGGCAAGCCTGAAGGAATCCGGCAAACTGTGGAACCCCGATACCTATGAGGATCTCGCGTTCGATTTCAAGAACCGCAACACCGTGATCAAGGCCCTCTGCCTGCATGTGGCCCACACCTGCAACCTGAACTGCTCCTACTGCTTTGCCTCGCAGGGCCGCTATCAGGGCGAACGTGCCCTGATGAGCTTTGAGGTGGGCAAGCGGGCAATGGATTTCCTCATTGAGAATTCCGGCAGCCGCCGCAACCTCGAGGTGGACTTCTTCGGCGGCGAGCCTCTGATGAACTTTGATATGGTCAAGAAGCTGGTGGCCTACTGCCGTGAGCAGGAGAAGATCCACAATAAGAACTTCCGCTTCACCATGACCACCAACGGCATGCTCATTGACGATGATGTCATCGACTTCTGCAACAAGGAGTGCCACAACGTGGTCCTGAGCCTGGACGGCCGCAAGGAAGTCCACGACCGCTTCCGCAAGGACTACGCCGGCCATGGCAGCTACGATACCATCGTGCCCAAGTTCCAGGAGTTCGTGAAGAAGCGCGGCGATAAGGGATACTACATGCGCGGCACCTTTACCCACTACAACACCGACTTCACCAACGATATCTTCCACATGGCAGATCTGGGCTTTACCGAGCTGAGCATGGAGCCCGTGGTCTGCGAGCCCAGTGACCCCAGCGCTCTGACCGAGGCAGATCTGCCCATCCTGAAGGAGCAGTATGAGATCCTGGCCAAGGAGATGATCAAGCGGAACCGTGAGGGCCGCGGCTTCACCTTCTACCACTACATGATCGACCTGACCGGCGGCCCCTGCATCTACAAGCGCATTTCGGGCTGCGGTTCCGGCACCGAGTACATGGCTGTGACCCCCTGGGGTGATCTGTATCCCTGCCATCAGTTCGTGGGCGATCCCAAGTACCTGATGGGCGATATCTGGAAGGGTGTCACCAACACGGCAGTCCGGGACGAGTTCAAGCACTGTAATGCCTACGCCCGCAAGGAGTGCCAGGACTGCTGGGCAAAGCTCTACTGCTCCGGCGGCTGTGCAGCCAACTCCTACCACGCAACCGGCAGCATTACCGGCGTGTACGAGTACGGCTGTGAGCTGTTCCGCAAGCGGATGGAGTGCGCCATTATGATCCAAGTGGCACAGAATCAGGAGCTGGCCGCGCAGGGCATCGAAGTGCCCATCCAGCTGGGCTCCACCTGCAATGCCTGCGCCGACGGCGAGGCCTGCGAATAAATGACCACCCCCATCGTCGATTTTGTGCGGCAGTACGCCCAGTCCGGCACCGCCCGGCTCCACATGCCGGGGCATAAGGGGCAGAGCCTGCTGGGCTGTGAGCCGTGGGATATCACCGAGATCCGGGGTGCCGATGAGCTCTACGAGGCCGAGGGCATCATCGCTCAAAGCGAGGCCAACGCCACCCGGCTGTTCGGCACGGCCCACACCTATTACAGCACCGAGGGTTCTTCCCAGTGCATCCGGGCCATGCTCTGCCTTGCTTTGCAGGGTGCGCCCCGCACCGGCAAGCGTCCGGTGCTGCTGGCGGCCCGCAATGCCCACAAAGCCCTGCTCTATGCAGCGGCTCTGCTGGACTTTGACATCCGGTGGCTCTGGCCTGCACCGGAGGATACCGGCGCGCTGTGCAGCTGCCCGGTAACGGTGCAGGCCCTTTCCGCCGCCCTTGAGGAGCTGGCAGGGCAGGGGAGAGCACCCTTTGGCGTTTACCTGACCAGCCCGGATTACCTGGGCGGGATGCAGGACATCGCGGCCCTCTCTGCCGTCTGCGATGCTCACGGCGTGCCCCTGCTGGTGGATAACGCCCACGGGGCCTACCTGCGCTTTCTGCCCGGCGGGAGCTGCCACCCCATCGACCTGGGCGCGGCGGCCTGCTGTGACTCCGGCCACAAGACCCTGCCGGTGCTCACCGGGGGAGCCTACCTGCATCTGGGCCCCAAGGCCCCCGTGCAGGAGGAAAGCACCGTGCGCAACGCACTGGCGCTGTTCGGCTCCACCAGCCCGTCTTATCTGATCCTGCAGTCTCTCGATGCCTGCAACCGGCTGCTTTCCACCGATTACCCGGCACGCCTGCAGGAGTGCTGTGACCGGCTGGCTGCTCTGCGTGTCCGCCTGAACGCGCTGGCTGCCGCACAGGGCACGGCCCTGCCGCTGGCACTGGACGGTCCCGCCCGGGAACCCATGAAGCTGACGTTGGACGCAGCGGCGCTGGGCCTGACCGGGCAGGCACTGGCCGACCATCTGCGGCAAAACGGAATGGAGTGCGAATATGCCGACCCCCGCTACCTTGTGCTGATGTTCACCCCGGAAAACCCGGCGGAGGACATGGCCCGGCTGGAAGCGGCTCTGGCAGAACTCTGTGCGCGGGGCATCCCCCCGGCAGAACCCCCTGCCGAGCACCGGGAAGCGTTTTGTGCGCTGGCCCGGCAGGCAGAGCCTCGCTTGACCGTGCGGCAGGCCGTGTTTGCCCCGCAGGAGACCATCCCGGCAGGGTCTGCGCTGGGCAGGGTCTGCGCTCTGCCCACCGTTTCCTGCCCGCCCGCCATCCCCATCGTGGTCAGCGGCGAGGTGATCGGCCCGGCGGCGCTGGAGCTTTTCGCAGCCTACGGCGTGGAGACGGTCTCGGTGGTGAAACCGGAAAAATTTTGAAAAAATCAGGGCGGATCTGCAAGATTCTGCGGCTCTGAAACGTATTAAAGATAGAACAGAGAACATAACCCCTATTCTATGCGGTAATCTGAGGTGTTCCAATGAAAATTCTTCTTGCATCAGATACATGGTCCCCAATGGTCAACGGTGTGGTGCGCTCGGTGGAGCTGCTGTACCACCAGCTGCTGGCGCTGGGCCACGATGTGCGGGTGGTGACCCTTGCCCAGAATGGCCATTCCCATGAGGAAAACGGCATCCTGTATGTGGGCAGCATCAGCGCGGAGCGGGTCTACCCGGGCGTGCGGATCAGTGCGGCGGGCGCTCTGCCCATCTCCCACTGGCTGGACGAGCTGGAAGCCTGGGGCCCGGAGGTCATCCATACGCAAAGCGAGTTTTCTACCTTTATGCTGGCACAGCGGGTGGCCCGCCGGTGCCACTGCCCGGTGGTACATACCTACCATACTGTCTACGAGGATTATACCCAGTACCTTTTCTTCAGTGAGCGTCTGGGCCGGATGACCGCCGAAAAGGCCACCCGCATCCTCTCGGGCTATTGCTCCCTCATGGTGGCCCCCACCGAAAAGGTGCGCGCCATGCTCAACCGCTACGGGGTCAGCTGCCCGGTGGTCACAGTGCCCACCGGCATCGACCTGACCGCCTTTGGCCCGGCGCAGGACAACGGCGAGGAAAAGGCCCGGATGCGGGCAGAGCTGGGCATCCCGGAAGGGGATACCGTCCTGCTCTCGCTGGGCCGTCTGGCTGCCGAGAAGAACCACGCCCAGCTGGTGCGTCTGCTGGCCGCACAGCCGGAGGAGAACCGCCCGTGGCTGGTGTTTGTGGGCGACGGCCCCGCCCGGCCTGACCTGGAAGCACTGACAAAGGAGCTGAAGCTGACCGACCGTGTCCGCTTTGCGGGCATGGTCAAGCCCGATGAGGTGCCCCGGTGGTACCGCGTGGGCGATATCTTCGTCAGCGCCTCCCAGAGCGAGACCCAGGGCCTGACCTACTTCGAGGGCATGGCCTGCGGCCTGCCGGTGCTCTGCCGTGCGGACCCCTGCCTGGATGGCGTGGTGGAAAACGGCTTCAACGGCTGGCAGTGGAAGGACGAAGCCGAGTTTGCATCGGCACTGAACACCATCATCTCGGACCCTGCCCTGCGCGGGCAGCTGCACCAGAACGCTCTGGCCACCGCGGCCCGCTACTCGGCAGAGCATTTCGCCCAGCAGGTGCTGGATGCTTACCAGCAGGCCATTGCGCTGAAGCGGTACGAGTCTGAACACAAAAGCATCCTCAGCTGGGTGTGATCCCAATCCCCAAAGAATCCAGAAAAAGCAGCAGCGCCCTGTCTCCCGCAATGGGAAACAGGGCGCTGCTTTTTGCGCATCCGTTATTCGATGCCGGTCACCTTGTAATCCTGATCCTCAACAGCCTTCTTCAGGTCTGCATCGGAAACTTCGGCGTTCAGGGTGACGATGGCGGTACCGGCCTCATGGCTGACCACGGCCTCGTCCACGGCGGGCAGGGCTTCCAGCGCCTTTTTCACGCGGGCTTCGCAGTGGCAGCACATCATACCTTCAACATGCAGGGTCTTTTTCATGGCATTGTCCTCCTTGACAACGGGAGCCGAAACGGGTTCGGCAGTATTTTCAGCCGCTGCAGACTGCACGGGGGCAGCGGGCAGGGCGGCAGACTTGGGTTTGCGGTCGTGTCTGGTGCTGTGCAGGTCGAACAGGTTCAGCCGCAGGGCATTGCTCACGACACAGAAGCTGGAAAGGCTCATGGCCGCAGCCCCGAACATGGGGTTCAGGGTCAGGCCGAAGGGGATGAACACACCGGCGGCCAGCGGGATGCCGATGATGTTGTAGATGAACGCCCAGAACAGGTTTTCGTGGATGTTGCGTAGGGTGGCGCGGCTCAGCCGGATGGCGGCGGGCACATCGGAGAGCCGGGAGTTCATCAGGACCACATCGGCTGCGTCAATGGCAACATCGGTACCGGCACCGATGGCGATGCCGGTGTCCGCACGGGTCAGGGCGGGGGCATCGTTGATGCCGTCGCCCACCATGGCCACCTTGCCGCTCTCCTGCAGCCTGCGGATCACGGCCTCCTTGCCGTCGGGCAGAACGCCTGCAATGACCTCGTCCACGCCCGCCTGTCGGCCAATGGCATCGGCGGTGCGCTGGTTGTCGCCGGTCAGCATGACCACCCGGATGCCCATGTTCTGCAGCTCCCGGATGGCACGGGGGCTGTCCTCCTTGAGGGTGTCCGCCACAGCGATCACGCCCATCAGGCGGCCTGCACCGCCAAAGAAGAGGGGCGTTTTGCCCTCAGCGGCCAGCTGGGCGGCTTCGGCCTGGAGTTCAGCGGGTACGGATGCTTTAGTGGCGATGAACTCCGCATTGCCGCCGTAGATCTCCATGCCGTCCAGCCGTGCGGAAAGGCCATTGCCGGGCAGGGCGGCAAAATCGGTCACATCGGGGCAGGCGATGGTCTCGGTCTCGGCATAGGCCAGCACCGCCTTGGCCAGCGGGTGCTCGCTCTTCTGCTCCAGCGAGGCCGCCAGCGTCAGCAGCTCACTCTCGGAAACACCCTTTGCGGGCAGGATGTCAGTGACCCGGGGCTCGCCGCTGGTGATGGTGCCGGTCTTGTCCAGCGCCACGATCTGGGTGCGGCCTGCGGCTTCCAGCGAGGCGGCGGTCTTGAACAGGATGCCGTTCCTGGCCCCCAGACCGTTGCCCACCATGATGGCCACAGGCGTTGCCAGGCCCAGGGCGCAGGGGCAGCTGATGACCAGCACCGAGATGCCCCGGGCCAGCGCGTAGCCGAACTCCCGGCCCAGCAGCAGCCAGACCAGGGTGGTCAGCACCGAAATGGAGATGACCGCGGGCACGAAGAAGCCGGAAACGGTATCGGCGATCTTGGCAATGGGGGCCTTGGTGGCGGCGGCATCGCTGACCATCCGGATGATCTGGGCCAGCGTGGTATCCTCGCCCACACGGGTGGCTTCGCACTTCAGGAAACCGGACTGGTTGGTGGTGGCGGCGCTGACCTTGTCTCCCGCAGCCTTGTCCACCGGGATGCTCTCGCCGGTCAGGGCGCTCTCATTCACGGCGCTGGAACCCTCCAGCACAAGGCCGTCCACCGGGATGTTCTCACCGGGGCGCACCACAAAGAGGTCGCCTTTTTTCACCTGTGCAATGGGCACAGTCACTTCGGCCCCCTCCCGCAGCAGGGTGGCGGTCTGGGGTGCCAGCTTCATCAGGCTCTTGAGCGCGTCGGTGGTCTTGCCCTTGGAGCGGGCTTCCAGCATCTTGCCCACGGTGATCAGGGTCAGGATCATGGCGGCAGATTCAAAGTAGAGCTCCATCATGTAGTGCATGACGAGCGCGTCGTTGCCGTCTACCTGAGCGCGGGTCATGGCGAACAGGGCGTAGGTGCTCCAGAGAAAGCTGGCCGAGGAACCCAGCGCCACCAGTGTATCCATGTTGGGGGCACGGTGGAGCAGACCCTTGAAGCCGCTGATGAAGAACTTCTGGTTGATGACCATCACGATGCCCGCCAGCAGCAGCTGGACCAGACCCATGGCAACGTGGTTGCCGTCAAACCAGTGGGGGAGCGGCCAGCCCCACATCATGTGGCCCATCGAAAAATACATCAGCACCGCCAGAAAGACCAGTGATGCGATGAGCCGTTTCTTCAGCCTGGGTGTTTCGTGGTCAGCCAGTGCATCCAGCTCGGCGCTGGGGGTCTCGGCGGCAGCAGCCTTGGGGCTTGCGCCGTAGCCCGCCTCCTGCACTGCCTTGACGATGGCAGAGGCGCTGGCGGTGCCCTCCACTCCCATGGAGTTGGTCAGCAGGCTCACCGAGCAGCTGGTCACGCCGGGCACAGCTTTTACGGCCTTTTCCACCCGGGCAGAGCAGGCCGCGCAGCTCATGCCCGTAACAGTATATTGTTCCATTGTTTCCCTCCGATCAAAAGAACGCTGCGTGAAAGGCATCAGACGAGCTTGTTCAGGATCCACAAAAACTCCTGCAGCTTCTCCTCACCGCCGCTTTTCAGGTCCTCAGCCACGCAGGTGCTCAGGTGCTGGTCGATCAGCTCCCGGGTAAAACCGTTCAGGGCGCTTCTGGCGGCAGCGGCCTGCACCAGGATATCGGTGCAGTACACGTCCTTTTCCACCATGCTCCGGATGCCCCGGATCTGGCCCTCGATGCGGTTCAGCCGGGTGATGAGGTGCTTGTACTCCTCCTCGGTGCGCTGCTTGTGGCGGCAGCCGCAGCCGGTGCTTCCCTCAGCCGGGGCACAGCAGGGCTCTTCTGCCGGGGCGGGGGAGCAGTGGGGGCAGCTGCCCTCCGGGATTTTGTTCACATCGCTCATGTCTATTCTCCTTTCGTTACCCCTTGGGGGTATCTTGCTCCATAGCTGCATTATAGCACGGCGGTCTTATTTCTGCAAGTAGGGCTGGGGGGTATTATTGTGAATTTTTTATGAACACAGAGGATAAAACAAAAGGCTCTGCGCCCCAAACGGGGAACAGAGCCTTTGAAGCATCCGGAACGATCAGTAGGCGAATCTGCGCATAAAGGCAAGGTCGCTTGCGGCGCGGGCGGGCACAGCTTCCTCCCGCAGCACGGGCAGGGAAGCCTGCGGCATCTGCCGCAGCATCTCAAAGCCGCCGGTGTAGTCCACGCAGGAATCCTCCAGGCTGGTGGAATAGAGCGTTCCATCCGGCTGGAAGTTCTGACCCTTGAAGTGGACCGCCGTGATCTTGTCGCCGTACCAGCTGCCCACCTTATCCCAGATGCGGCGCTGTGCATCCACAGACGCGGCCTCCGGGCCCACATAGTTGGCAAAATCGCAGATGACGCGCAGGTTGGGGCTTGCCATGGTGTCCAGCACCATTCGTACCGCCTCGGGGGTATTCATGGCGTGGTAGTAGACGCACTCCACGGCAAAGAGTACTCCCTGCTCCTCGCAGGCTGGCAGGATCTCGCCCAGACTGCGCAGGAGCGCTTCCTGCGCCTCCTTCCGGGTCACACCGGGCTGTTTGGCCATGTTGGTGGTCTCGCTGCCCATGCAGCCTGCCCCCAGTGCCCTGGCAACGGGGATCTGGCTCAGCACCTTTGCCACCTCGGCACGGCGCTTGTCCTCGTCGGCATAACTCAGCTCCACATAGGTGCCGTCCACGGCAATGCCCACGCCGGACGCTGCCGCAGCCGCTCTTGCCCGCTCCACCAGCGCAGGGGTCACATCGGCATAGCTCTTTACGCCCTCCACTGCCTTGGTAAAGGCCAGCTGGGTGCAGGCAAAGCCTGCCTGCCCGATGGAGGAAAAGAGAGTTTCGGGGTCATGGCGGCCAAAATCGTGGCCGCGCGCACCAAGAATGAATTTAGGCATCCTGCACCTCCATCAGCCGAATACACGGGCGGCAAAGAGATTCAGCTCCTTGCCCCACCAGTACCAGTCGTGGGAGACATCGCTGCCCCACACCTCCAGATGCACGGGCAGGCCGCAGTCGGTCAGTGCATCGGCCATGGCCTGGGTGTCCACCAGCGCGTCGCCCTCGTAGCTGCCCTGACCGGCACAGAGGAGAAGGGCATTCTCCTCAGCCTTTGCCAGCAGCTTCTTGTCCACGAGGCCGTCCTCTGCCAGATAGGCCAGGGGGGCATTGCGCAGGACCAGGTCATCTGCTGCATTGCCCAGGAAACGGCGCACATCGTACAGGCCGGAAAGGCCGATGGCACCCGCAAACACCTCGGGGCGGCGCAGGCGGCAGTTCACTGCCTGATATGCGCCGGTGTCCACGCCCACCGCCCAGAGCAGGGTGTCCTTTTTGGCACCGTTCAGGGTCAGGATGCGGGGAGCCAGCTCACCAGTCAGGTAGTTGAAATACTTTTCCTGCATCTCGGCCCGGCGGCGGGGAGCCGTGTCCCCGGCCAGCAGGCTCTCGGCATCGATGCTGTCGGCGCAGAACAGCTGCACCTTGCCCTCATTCAGCAGCGGGGCAATGGCATCGGGCATCCCGTTGTTTTCCCAGTCGTAAAAGCGGCCGCCCCGCGCGGGCAGAGCCAGCACCGGCGTACCGGCATGGCCGTAGACCTTGAACTCCATGTCGCGGCCCAGCATCCGGCTCCATTCCTTATAATACGTCCCTTGGATCATGGCAGCATCCTCCTGTTGTCACACAAATTGATTGCGCTGGGGGTCATAGGCGTACCCCACAGCGGAAAGCCTGGCACACAGCGCGGCCTTGTCCTCGTCCAGATCCTCGCACAGCGCGTCCAGAGTGGGGTAGAAGTCCCGCAGCTTCAGGTTGATCACGCTCAGCAGCATGATCGGGTCATTTGGCAGAGCCATCGTCGATCCCTCCAGAAGATAACAAAAAAGCCGGCCACTCGACAAAGTGACCGGCAGATGCAGCTACTTAGACAGCGCGGGTAACCTTGCCAGCGCGCAGGCAGCGAGAGCATGCGTAGATATACTTGGGAGAGCCTTCCACGACCGCCTTGACACGACGGACATTCGGCTTCCAGGTACGGTTGGAACGGCGATGAGAGTGGGAAACCTTGATACCAAAGGTAACACCCTTGCCGCAGCATTCACACTTAGCCATGGTACTTGCACCTCCTACAGTGAAGTATGGAATTCAAAATAATCAGCTTGACTATTTTACCAGAGATGCGGAGAAAAAGCAAGAGCAAATTTGATTTTTCTGCAACTTTTTTCTTGCAGGGCCAAACCCTTGCCCCAAAAGCGAAAAAATAGTACAATAGAGTAAAATTCAACTGAGGGAGAAACGAATGACCGCACAAGGAATGTATTATCTCATCCGGGCACTGGTGACCCTGATCGCCATCCCGTTCCATGAGGCGGGCCACGCGCTGGCCGCCTGGCTGCTGGGCGACCCCACCGCAAAGCGGGAGGGCCGCATCAGCCTGAACCCGTTCCGCCACTTTGACCTCGTGGGCACCCTCTGCATGATCTTTGCCGGGGTTGGCTGGGCAAAGCCTGTTTCCACCGACCCCCGCAATTTCAAAAACCCCAAGTGGGGCATGGCCCTCACCGCGCTGGCAGGCCCGGCGGCCAACCTGCTGCTGGCCTACCTCGGCATGGTGGCGTGGAAGATCCTGTATTATTGGGCCCCTACCACCATGATCACGATTTTCGCAGCCCGCTTCCTCCAATACTTCGTGATGATGGATGTGGGCCTTGCGGTGTTCAACCTCATCCCTATCCCGCCGCTGGACGGCAGCCGCATCCTGCTGGTGGTGCTGCCCCAGCGCATCTACTTTCAGATCATGCGGTACGAGCGCGTCATCTTCGTCATCCTGCTGGCGGCTGTCTGGGCCGGTGTGCTGGATGGCGTGCTGGGCACCTTCAATGATGTGGTCTGGGATCTGCTGGATCTCGGCACCGGCTACATCGACCAGATCGCCTATTCTGCGTATTATGCAACCATCGGGACGGTGATCTGAGTGGCAGAAGAACTGACCTTCCGTCTGGAGGATTTTGAGGGCCCGCTGGAGCTGCTGCTCACGCTGGTGCAGAAGCACAAGATGGACCTGCACAATATCCCCATTCTGGAGCTGATCGACCAATACACCCGCACGGTGGAATCGGCCGAGAGCACCGACCCTGAAATTTCCAGCGCCTTTATCGAGATGGCCGCCCACCTGGTGGAGATGAAGAGCTATCTGCTGCTGCCCCGCAGTGAAGAGGGCGAGCGGATGAAGCAGGAGCTCACCGGCCAGCTCATTGAATATGACCAGTGCCGCCGGATGGCCGCCCGTCTGCGGGAGCGGGGAGAGGAATATACCGTGTTCGTGCGCACCCCGGCCCGGCTGGAATGGGACAACACCTATGATCTCTTCCATTCGCCGCAGGTGCTGGCAGACTGCTGGCAGGCCCTGATGGGGCGCACCACCGTCCGCAAAATGCCCACCCAGCAGCAGTTCGAGCCGCTGGTGTCGGCCCCGCAGGTCTCGGTGAGCAGCCGGGTGGTCTACATCCTGCGCCAGCTCATTGCAGGCGGTGCAAAAAAGATGGACCAGCTGTTTTCCCGCCGCCAGACCCGGGGGGCCAACGTGGCCACCTTTCTGGCGCTGCTGGAGCTGGTGCGCGGCGGCCGTGTGACGCTTGGCCCGGAGGGCGAGCTGAAGATGCGCCGGGGCCGCATCGACCGCACAAAGGAGGAGCAATGAATCAGAAACAAATTCGTGCCGCCGTGGAGGCAATGCTCTTTGCCTACGCGGAGCCCATCGGGGCCGACAAGCTGGCCCAGGCGCTGCAGCTGCCCACCGCCAGCGTGGAATCTGCGCTGGAAGCGCTGCACGAGCGCTGCCAGAAAGAGGACAGCGGCCTGTGCCTGCTCCACCTGAACACCCATTGGCAGCTGGCCACCAAAACGGAATTTGCGGAGTGCATCCGCCGTGTGCTGGACACCCGCCGCTCCATCCCGCTGGGCCCGGCGGCCATGGAGACCCTGACCGTCATTGCCTACAACCAGCCTGTCTCCCGCGCCTTCATCGAGCAGGTGCGCGGCGTGGATTCCTCCTCCAGTGTGTCGGGCCTGCTGGAAAAGGGGCTCATTGAAGAGGCGGGCCGTCTCGATCTGCCCGGCAGGCCGGTGGCTTTCCGCACCACGGACGTGTTCCTGCGGTGCTTCGGCCTGTCCAGTCTGGAAGATCTGCCCCCGGTGCGGGGCACGGAAAGTGAGGCGGCCCAATGAGCGTCCTGTGGAGTGTTCTCGCTGGTATCGGTACGGTGCTGCTGTTCCTCTTAAAAGGAGTGGGCATCCTGCTGCTGGTGGTGCTGGTGGTGAGCCTGCTGCTCATGTTCTGCCCCTTCTGTGCCGATGTGCAGTGGGCGGAGGGCATCTTTCAGGTAAAGGCCGGTGCGCTGGGCATCACCTTCCCGGTGTTCCGGTATCCCGCGCCGGAGAAGCCGGAGAAAAAGAAAAAAAGAAGAAAGCGTCCGGCGCACAGAAGCCCAAAAAGGAAGCTCCGCCCCGCCAGAAGGCGAAGCTGACCCTGCAGACCGTCTGCACCATCTTAAAAGGGGCGGGAAAGCTCACCCGGGCCATCATCGGCTCCCTGCGCTTCACCCGGATCGACGTTGTCCTCGGTGTCCGGGGCGATGACCCCGCCGAGGCTGCCCGCAGCTATGGCAGGCTGAACGCCTGGCTCTACCCGACGCTGGGTTTCCTGGACCGGTTCCTCTATCTGGACTTTGAGCAGCTCCGGCTCCTGCCGGATTTCGGCAGCGCCGAGCCCACCGTAAAGGATCACGTCTCCTTCCGGGTCACGGCCCGGGCCTACGCCATCGTTTTCACGCTTCTGCGCGTTCTGTATGCGTTCTGGCGCGAAAAGGTACTGGACGTTTTTATCTAGCTCGGGTATAATATTTTTGTATGGTGCGTCCGCGTCCCGGCCCGGACAGGGCAGGGAAGTGGTTCCGTGGGAGCGGTGTTCCGCTCCCCGATATAGAAGTAAGGAGGCCGAATTTATGGCTGAGCATCCCATTCAAAACCTGATGAACGTTACGATGGACAAGATCCGTCAGATGGTGGATTCCAACACCATCGTCGGCAAGCCCATCACCACCGATGACGGCACCACCATCCTGCCGGTGTCCAAGGTGAGCTTCGGCTTTGCCTCTGCCGGCACCGATTTCGACGGCAAGAACGCCGCCAACAAGGATCTGTTCGGCGGCGGCTCCGGCGCGGGTGTCAATATCCAGCCCGTGGCATTCCTGGTGGTCAAGGACGGCTGTGTTCGCACCATCCAGCTCTCTGACGGCAACAACACCGTGGACCGCGCCCTGACCATGATCCCCGAGCTGGTGGAAAAGGTCAGCGCACTCATTAAAAAGGACGAGCCTGCTGCTCCTAAAAGTGAGCAGTAACGGCCGGCGGGGAGTTTCGTGAGCAAGTGTCCGCTGGGGTGGGACCCTGTTGCCGCAGGCAATAGGGCGGGCGATGGAATGGCCCGTCTCACTTGCGAGGGAAAGCTCCCCGTTGGCCCGGAAACCAAGCCGTAACTGCAAGCTTCCAACTTGCAGTTTTTTCAGCGCATGCTCCGGCGTGCGTTTTTGAGCGCCGGGAGGCGCACAAGGAGTTTTATTATGGCAGAAGAACGTATTCAGAAGATCATGGCCGAGCAGGGCCTGTGCTCCCGCCGCGCGGCCGAGCAGATCATTGCCGAGGGCCGCGTCAAGGTCAACGGCCACCCCGTCAAGGTGGGCGACAAGATGGACCCCAACCGGGATGTGCTGCATGTGGATGACGAGCGCATCTACATCCAGAAGAACCAGCAGCTCTACTATCTGGCCCTGTACAAGCCCCGCGGCTATGTGACCACCGCCAGCGATGAGCTGGGCCGCAAGACCGTTATGGAGCTGGTCAGTGATATCCCCGCCCGCCTGTACCCGGTGGGCCGCCTGGACAAGGACAGCGAGGGCCTGCTGCTGATGACCAACGACGGTGCCTTTGCGCAGGCTGTCACCCATCCGTCGGGCGGCATCTCCAAGCTGTACCGCGTCACCGTGCAGCCCCGGGCCGATGAGAGCCAGATCCTGAAGATGAGCTCCGGCGTTGTTCTGGACGATGGCACCAAGACCATGCCCTGCGCCATCAACGTCGTCACCGATGAGCCTGGCCGAACCGTGATGGAGATGACCCTGAAAGAGGGCAAGAACCGCGAGATCCGCCGCATGTGCGAGGCCGTTGGTCTGGAGGTCGTCCGCCTGAAGCGCAACGCCGAGGGCGTGGTCAAGCTGGGAATGCTCAAGCCCGGCACCTATCGTGAACTGACCAAGGCAGAGGTCAACGGTCTGCGTGCCGCCGCCGCCAAGGGCCGCGCCCAGACCCGTAGCGCATCGCTGCAGTCCAAGGCTGCCGCCCGCCGCCCCAAGGGCCCTGTGGGCAGCGGCAATGCCCCCGCAAAACGGAGAAAGTGATCGTTTTTTCAGCTTTCACGGCGCAAAAACCGTCTGATCCTGGAAAAGATTGTGAAATTTTTCCGCAAAATGGGCCTTTCAGCCCTTGTGAACGCTCTCAAAATAAGGTATAATGATACTAATTTTGAAAGCTCAAAATAAAAAGCTCAAAATAGAAAAGCAGGAGGTCTTACCATGGCTTCAAAGAGTAACAAAGGAGAAATCCTCGCCAAGTTTTTCGATGACGGGGAGTATACCGCACTGTTTGCGGACGGCGCAGTGAGTGCTGCCTGCGGCTATGCGGCTGGTCAGCAGGCTTATGCTGTTTACCAGAACGGCGAGGCTGTCTCTGTCAAGGACGTTGAGAAGAACATCAAGGTCCTGGAGATGGCTGCTCAGACCGGCTGCCCGGTGGTCACGTTCTACAACTCTGTCGGCGCTAAGCTGGCTGAGGGTCTGGACGTTCTGACCGCCAGCGCCAAGCTGAACGCCACCATCGCCAAGGTTTCCGGTGTCATCCCCCAGATCGCAGTCGTCACCGGCGTGTGCGGCGGCACCAGCGCACTGAGCGCTGCCAATGCTGACGTGTGCGTCATGGCTGAGGATGCAGAGCTGTTCTTCACCGCTCCGTTCACCTCCGCCGCCAAGGGCGACAAGGTCCCCGGCGCAGGCACTGCCGAGGCTGCTGCCAAGGCTGGTGTGGCTGCCATCGTGGCTGCCAACGCTGAGGAAGCTGCCGAGAAGGCTGCCCACATCGTGGGTCTGCTGCCCGCCAACAACCTGACCGGCCCCGCCATCTTCGAGTTCGAGCAGCCCACCAGTGTTCTGAGCGCCGGTGCTGCCCCCGAGAAGGCTGCCGCTGCCCTGATCGACAAGGACAGCGCTGTGGAGCTGTACGCAGGCTTCGGCAAGCACGTCTACACCGCATTCGCAACCATCGGCGGCAACGCTGTGGGTATTGTGGCCACCGGCGAGACCCTGTGCCACAACTGCGTGGCCAAGGCTTCCCGCTTTGTCCGCCTGTGCGATGCTTTCAGTGTGCCCGTGCTGACCATCGTCAACACCAATGGCTTTGCACCCAGCGCCACCGATGACATCGCAGGCGGCATCCGTGAGGCTGCCCGTCTGGCTGCTACCTATGCCGATGCTACCACCGCCAAGGTGGCTCTGCTGTCCGGCAAGGCTGTGGGCCCTGTCTACACCGCTCTGGCCAACGCTGACCTGAAGATCGCCGTCAACGGCTGCACCGTCAGCGCTCTGGAGCCCAACGCTGCCGTCTCCGTCCTGTACAAGGCCGAGATCGACGCTTCCGACAACATCATTGCCGCCACCAACGCCAAGGCTGCCCAGTACACCGCTGAGGTGTGCAGCGCTGCCAACGCCGTTGCCGCCGGTGCCGCTGATATGACCTGCGACGCTGCCAACGCCCGTGCAAGCGTGGTTGCCGCCTTTGAGCTGCTGAGCACCAAGCGTGCCGCCCGCCTGCCCAAGAAGCACGGCAACATGGCTCTGTAAGCGGTTCCGGAACGTAAACCGTACATCGAATCCATACATTGATTTTGTTCAGGAGGATCCTTCCATGAAGTACTACAATATTACCGTCAATGGCGTTGCTTACAGCGTTTCCGTTGAGGAGACCGCCGCAGGCGCTGCTCCCGTTGCAGCTCCCGCTGCTCCCGCCGCACCCAAGGCTCCGGCTGCTCCCGCTGCCGCTCCCAAGGCTGCTGCTCCCGCCGGTGCTGCCGGTGCCGTCACCGTCAAGGCTCCCATGCCCGGCAACATCCTGGATGTCAAGGTTGCAGCCGGTGCTTCCGTCAAGGCCGGTGACGTGCTGGTCATCCTCGAGGCCATGAAGATGGAGAACGAGATCGTTGCTCCTCAGGATGGCACTGTGGCTTCCGTCAACGTCAACAAGGGCGACACCGTCAACTCCGGTGACGTTCTGGTTTCCATGAACTGAGAACTGAGGAAGAGGTGACAACCATGGCCAAAAAGCCGATCAAGATTACGGAAGTCGTCCTGCGTGATGCTCACCAGTCTCTGCTGGCCACCCGTATGACGATGGATGAGATGCGTCCCATCCTGCCCGAAATGGATAAGATCCCTTACTTCTCTGTCGAGTGCTGGGGCGGCGCTACCTTTGATAGCTGCATCCGCTTCCTCGATGAGGACCCCTGGGAGCGTCTGCGCATCCTGCGCAAGGAGCTGCCCCACCAGAAGCTGCAGATGCTGTTCCGCGGCCAGAACATGCTGGGCTACCGCCCCTACGCCGATGATGCTGTCGAGTACTTTGTGCAGAAGTCTGTTGCAAACGGCATCGATGTCATCCGCATCTTCGACGCACTGAACGATCCCCGCAACCTGCAGACCGCCATCAAGTCTGCCAACAAGGAAGGCGCACATGTTCAGGGCTGCATCAGCTATACCCTGAGCCCCGTGCACAACAACGAGTACTTTGCAGCCTACGCCAAGACCCTGGAGGAGATGGGTGCAAACTCCATCTGCATCAAGGACATGGCTGGTCTGCTCACCCCCTATACCTGCTATGATCTGGTCAAGAAGCTGAAGGAGACCGTCAGCATCCCCGTGGATATCCACAGCCACTACACCGCAGGTCTGGCTTCCATGTCCATCCTCAAGGGCATCGAGGCAGGTGCTGATATCATCGATACTGCCATGAGCCCCCTGAGCCTTGGCACCAGCCACATGCCCACCGAGAGCCTGGTCGCTGCTCTGCAGGGCACCGATTACGACACCGGTCTGGATCTGAAGCAGCTGAACGTTGTCCGCGCTTACTTTGCAAAGCTGCGCGAGAAGTACATCGCCAACGGCCAGATCAGCCCCAAGAGCCTGGGCGTGGATGCCAACACCCTGCTGTATCAGGTGCCGGGCGGCATGTTCTCCAACATGCTCAAGCAGCTGAAGGATGCCGGCAAGGAAGATAAGCTGGACGAAGTGCTGGCTGAGATCCCCCGCGTTCGTGAGGACGCAGGCTATCCTCCGCTGGTCACCCCCACCAGCCAGATCGTTGGCACGCAGGCTGTGTTCAACGTCATCCTGGGCGAGCGCTACAAGATGGTCACCAAGGAGTTCAAGGGCCTGGTCCACGGCGACTACGGCAAGACTCCCGCTCCCATCAGCCCCGAGTTCACCAAGAAGATCCTGGGCGACGAGCAGCCCATCACCTGCCGCTTTGCCGACACCCTGGCTCCCGAGATGGACAAGCTGAAGGCTGAGGCCGCCAAGTGGGCAACGCAGGAAGAGGATGTTCTGACCTACGCAATGTTCCCGCAGGTCGCACCCAAGTTCTTTGAGAAGCGCAATGCCAAGAAGCAGGGCGTGGACGCTGACCACGCTGATTACACCAATCAGTCTCACCCTGTCTAAATCATAATACCAGAAGGGGCTGCTGCACCGTTTGATGCAGCAGCCCCTTCTTTTTGTTTTTATTTGTACTCCCGCAGGTCTCAGTTGTTCTTGCCATTCTCAGCCTTTATGGCGTTGTAGCCGATCAGCACGGTCCAGACATAGGCGCAGGTCTTGGGGATCATCAGCATACCAATCAGGGGGTTGACTTCTGCCCACAGCACCACCGGGATATAGAAACCGAAGCTCAGCACGATGGTCAGCCACATCCAGCGGAAAGCCTGATCCTTGTGTTCCCTGGCACTGTGGTAGAACAGCACGATGATCAGCAGGCCCAGCAGTGCAAAGGGGATGTTGCGCAGGATGCCCCAGGTCAGCGGGGTGTGGTTGGTCAGCCACTGGTTCTGCGGCATCATGCACAGCACGATACGCACGGCAGAAAGGGCGTACACGGCAATGGTCAGGTCCTTCTGGCCCCCGATCTGGTAGCGCTTGCGCCAGACGTAGTACAGCAGTACATAGAACACGGTCATGGTCACGGAGGTGATCCACTTGCCCAGACCCAGAGGCATAGCGTAGTTCTCCAGGCCGGTGGTGCACAGTGCCAGGGCACGGGGCACCAGATGGAAGGAGTCACCTGCGCCCAGCACCACGGCCATCAGACCGAACAGGCGGAACTGGGTGCCAGCCTTGCTGCCGCGGATCATGCGGATGCCCAAGGTCAGCACGGTGACCAGATAGAAGATGTCGAAAACGGTCTCAATGATTGCTCTCATAAAAATGTTGCTCCTTTACGGTTGGTTTGCTGCTCTATCGCGATCCGGTCAGCGATTGCCGGCCGGACTGCATCGCTGTGATGTGCAGGCTGCGCCTGAAAAATGCAGCCTGCCGTGGGTGGAATGCTGGGGGAGATACTCCACAGCAGTCAATATGAACACTGTTCACTTTTGGCCGTAAAAAAACTCCCACAAGACTGTGGGATGTTTTTTTACACTTCATAAATGGTCCTGCGGATGATCTCCAGTACCGCTGTGGGGTCAAAATCTTGCTGCACCACGGCAGAAAGCATGAGGGAGAACAGGATGCCTGCAAATTTCTGGCGGGTGAACTCCTCAGTAAATGCGTCTGGCCGGATCTTTTTGTCCCTGGTCAGCACCATGGTCAGCGCATCCAGGATGTGCTGCCAGGTCTGCCGCATCTGCTGCTTGCCATCGGCGGTATCCTGCCGCACAAAGCCAAGCGCGTGGTGGGTGAAGAAGCCGGGGTATTGCTCAGAGCCGTACTCCATCTGCCGGTACATCCAGCGGATGCAGGAGAGAGTATCCTCAAACACCGCCGGGTCGTCCGGGTGGCGGAAGATATCGCTCCAGATGCTTTCCACCGCCGCGCTCACCAGTTCGGTCTTGGAACCGAAGTAGTTGTAGATGCACCCCACGGATACCCCGCAGGCTGCTGCCACTGCACGGATGTTGACTGCTTCCCATCCATTCTGCTGGATGAGGACCCGGCTCGTTTTCAGGATCTCCTCCTTGGACGTTGCCATCGGATTCGTATGACCACCCCCTCAACATGAACGCTGTTCACGATGCATAGTATAGCGCTGTTCCTGCCCCTTGTCAAGGGGGCAAAATAGATTTTTTTCGCCGCATTGCTTGCAAAAAAAGGGGCGGCAGAGTAAAATATATAGTATATGTATCGTAACATGGGTCTGTGTGCCCCAAAGCGGATACATATACGAAGAATGTCCGCAGAAAACCCTTTGGAATACGAGGAAAAAAGCATGATTTTGAGCATGACCGGTTTTGGCCGGGGAACTGCTGTGCGCAATGGCCGCGAGATCACGGTGGAGCTGCGCAGCGTCAATTCCCGGTACTTTGAGTATTCTTCCCGGATGCCCCGCACCTGCAGCTATCTGGACAGCCGCCTGAAAAAGCAGCTGAACGAGCGGGTGACCCGCGGCAAGGTAGAACTGAGCCTGACGGTGCAGACCGTGGATGCCGCCGATACTGTGGTGGCTGTGAATCAGGAGCTGGCCAAGAGCTACCAGCAGGCCCTGCGGGACCTGTCTGAGACGCTGGAGGTTAAGAACGATGTGACCGCCGGGATGATCGCCCGCTTTCCCGATGTGCTGACCACCCGCCACGCCGATGTGGATGAGGAGCAGCTTTGGGAGGATGTTTCCGCTGTCACCGCCCAGGCACTGGATCGTTTTGTGGAGATGCGCGCCGCTGAGGGTGCCAAGATGAAGGCTGACGTGGAGAGCCGCCTGCGCTTTCTGGAAGAATGCGTGGGCCGGGTGGAGACCCTGAGCGCCGGCCGGGTGGAGAACTACACCAACCGCCTGTACGAAAAGCTCAAGGTCATTCTGGAGGACCGGAACATCGATGATGCCCGTGTCCTGACCGAGGCCGCCATCTTTGGCGACAAGACCGCCGTGGATGAGGAGACCGTCCGCCTGCGCAGCCACATCGCCCAGTACCGCTCCATTCTGGAGCTGGACGAGCCCGTGGGCCGCAAGCTGGATTTTCTGACCCAGGAGCTGAACCGTGAGACCAATACCATTGGTTCCAAGTGTCAGGATCTGGATATCACCCGCATCGTGGTGGATATGAAGGCGGAGATCGAGAAGATCCGTGAGCAGATCCAGAATCTGGAGTAAACCCTGAGATTCAGATGGTTCGGAGGAAAAGATGAAACTGATCAACATCGGCTTTGGCAATCTGGTCAGCGCGGGCCGGGTGGTGGCTGTGGTCAGCCCCGATTCTGCCCCGGTCAAGCGTTTGGTCAAGGAAGCGCGGGAGCGGGGGATGCTCATTGATGCGTCCTATGGCCGCAGTACCCGCGCCGTCCTCATCATGGACTCCGACCACGTTGTCCTTTCGGCCCTTCAGCCCGAAACGGTGGCCAGCCGTGCCGCCGGTCAGGCCGAGGGCAAAACAGTGACAGAAGAGGAGCAGTAAGACCATGGAAAATGAAAAATATCTGTTTGTCGTTTCCGGTGCCGCCGGTACCGGAAAGGACAGTGTGGTCAGCGCTTTGCGCAAGGCCCACCCCGAGATCGAAAAAACGGTTTCTGCCACCACCCGTTCCCCCCGCCCCGGGGAGCAGGAAGGGGTAGACTACTACTACCGCACCAAGGAGCAGTTCCAGCAGCTCATCGATCAGGATGAGGTCGTGGAGCACAACTTCTTCAACGGCAACTACTACGGCACCCTGAAGGAAGAGGTCAACAAGCGGCTGAACGCGGGCAAGCTGGTGGTCATGGTCATCGATGTGCATGGCGCGGCCAATATCCGCCGCATGTATCCCGATGCCACCACCATCTTCCTGCTGCCCCCCTCCACTCAGGAGCTGGAGCGCCGCCTGCGCGGCCGCGGCACCGAGACCGAGGAGAGCATCCGGGAGCGCCTGGAGATCGCCCGCAATGAGCTGGCCCAGCAGGATAAATTCACCCTCAAGCTGGTCAACGACGAGGTGGATGCCTGCGCCGCCAGACTTTATGATGTCATCTGCCAGCGTGCGGGCCTGACCCGCTAAATCGCTTTGAAGGAGCTGCCTGAATGCCCAAAACGGTAGGCGTTGCAGTGAGCAACGCGACCTTTCATTTCGACAAACTCTATACCTATGCCGTCATGCCCGACCAGCGGGATACCGTCCGGCTGGGCAGCATGGTGCTGGTGCCCTTCGGGCGGGGGAGCCGTGCCCGAATGGGCGTGGTGCTGGCCTGCGATGCCGAACCGGAGAGCGCAAAGCTCAAGTTCCTGTTCGATGTGGCCCCGGCCTCTGCCTGCCTCACCCCGGAGCTGCTGCGGCTGGTGCACTTTTTGAAGGAGCGCACCTTCTGCACCTACTACGAGGCCGTCAAGGCGGTCATCCCCTACGGCGCGCAGTACAAGCCCACCGTGGCGGAGGACGGTGTGACCCCGGTGCTTCAAAAGCAGCTCGTCCGCCACACGGAAAATGCCTACAAGCTGGTGGGCACGCTGCCTCCAAAGCCCAGGCCGACCGCCAAACAGCTGGCCGCAGTGGCCCTGCTGGCCGGGGGTGAGCGCACCCTGTCTGCATTGGAGGAAAAGGGCATCAGCCGGGCAGTGCTGGACAACCTCTGCGCCAAGGGCGTGCTGGAATGCAGCAAGGTGAACAAATCCATCGACCTGTATTCTTCCATCCCCCTGAAGAACGAGCCCATCCTTCTCACGGAGGAGCAGCAGGCCGCCTATGACGCGCTGCTGCCCGGACTGGAGGATGCAGCCCCGCACTCGGCCTTGCTCTACGGCGTGACCGGCAGCGGCAAAACGCTGGTGTTCCTGAAACTCATCGAGCACTGCCTGCAGATGGGCCGCCGGGCGCTGGTGCTGGTGCCTGAGATCAGCCTGACCCCTCAGATGATCCTGCGGCTGAAAAGCCAATTTGGCAAGCGGGTGGCCGTGCAGCATTCCGCCCTCAACCACACTGAGCGCCTGCTCCAATGGCAGATGATCCAGGACGGCGGCGCAGATATCGTGGTGGGCACCCGCAGCGCGATCTTCTCCCCGCTGGAAAACATCGGCCTTGTCATCATTGATGAGGAGCAGGAGCACACCTACCGCTCCGAATCCGCGCCCCGCTACTCGGCCCACGAGGTGGCCCGGCAGCGCGCGGCGGAGAACGGGGCCCTGCTCCTGCTGGCCAGCGCCACCCCCAGCACTGAGAGCTATTATGCCGCCCAGCATGGCCGCACCCAGCTGGTGCGCCTGACCAAACGCTATGGCGGCAACCCGCTGCCCAAAGTCCAGATCGTGGATATGCGGGCCGAGCTTGCCTCCGGCAACCCCCGGGAGATCAGCCTTGCCATGGAGGATGCCATCCGGCACAACCTTGAGGCAGGCAAGCAGACCATTCTGCTGCTCAACCGCCGGGGTTACCAGACCGTGGCCCAGTGCGAGGACTGCCGCGAGGTGCTCAAGTGCCAGAAGTGCAGCGTGCCCATGGTCTACCACAAATCGGCCCACAAGCTGCTCTGCCATTACTGCGGCAGCCAGCTGGACCCGCCCCCTGCCAGATGCCCCGCCTGCGGCGGCAAACTGCAGTACCGGGGTTTTGGCACCCAGAAGGCCGAGGAGGAGCTGGCAAAGCTCTTTCCGGAGGCCCGCATCCTGCGGATGGATCAGGATACCACCGCCGCCAAGGATGCCCACGAAAAGCTGCTGGCAAAGTTTGCCCGGCATGAATATGACATTATGGTGGGCACCCAGATGGTGGCCAAGGGGCTGGATTTCGAGGATGTGACGCTGGTGGGCGTGCTGGGCATCGATTCGCTCCTGTTCGCCCAGGGCTTCCGGGCTTATGAGACCGTGTTCAGCCTCGTCACGCAGGTGGTGGGCCGGAGCGGCCGGGCAAAAGACCCCGGCTTTGCCATCATCCAGACCACCGACCCGGACAACCCGGTGCTCAACCTTGCCGCCGCGCAGGACTACGACGCGTTCTTCGAGCAGGAGATCGCCTACCGGAAGCTGGGGCTTTATCCGCCCTTCTGCGGGCTCTGCGTTGTGGGCTTTGCCGGGCCAAAGGAGAGCGAGGTGGCCCGGGCTTCCGCCCGCTTTGCGGCCCTGCTGGGCCGGCAGGCGGCCAAACAGCCCGACCTTCCCCTGCGGGTGCTGGGCCCCACCCCCGGCAGCATTGAAAAGATCAACGATTCCTACCGCTATAAACTCACCGTCAAGTGCCGCAACGACCGCCGTTTCCGGGACCTCATCCGGGAAACGCTGACCCTCTACGAGCAGGAAAAACTGCCCGGCAAGGCCACCGTTGTGGTCGATCTGCACTCGGACGGGGATATCTGATACAACACAACAAATTTTGGAGGTACCACTATGGCTATCCGCAATATCGTAAAAGAGGGCGACCCCATCCTGAACAAGGTCTGCCGCCCCGTGACCAACTTTGACGACCGCCTTGCCACCCTGCTGGATGACATGCGGGAGACGATGATCGCCGCCGACGGCGTGGGTCTGGCAGGCCCTCAGGTGGGCATGCTGCGCCGCGTGTTCGTGGTGTGGGACACCACCGATGCCCCCGAGGAGATCCCCGAGGATTATGAGTACAAGTTCATCGACTTCGTCAACCCCGAGATCCTGGCTGTTTCTGAGGATGAGGAGACCGCCTACGAGGGCTGCCTGTCCTTCCCCGGTCACAACGGTGCCGTGACCCGTCCCGTTGCCGTCAAGGTGCGTGCACAGGATCGCAACGGCAACTGGTTCGAGCTGGAGGCTGAGGACCTGCTGGCCCGCTGCATCCAGCACGAGAATGACCATCTGGACGGCATTACCATCATGGAGTCCAGCGAGTATTTCTACGAGGACACCGAGGAGGGCAAAAAGGCTGCCCGTGAAGCGAAAGGAAACAACTGATGCGCATTCTGTTCATGGGAACCCCGGATATCGCCGCGGAGTGCCTGAAGGCCTTGTATGCCGCCGGTCACGAGATCTGCGGCGTGTACACCCGGCGGGATAAGCCGGTGGGCCGCAAGCAGGTGCTCACCGCGCCCCCGGTCAAGGAAGTTGCTCTGGAGCATGGGACCCCCGTGTTCCAGCCTCGCACCCTGCGGGACGGCAGCGAGGATGCCAACATCCGGGCGCTGGCCCCTGACCTCATCGTGGTGGTGGCCTACGGCTGCATCCTGCCCAAGTCCGTGCTGGAAGCTCCGAAGTATGGCTGCATCAACCTGCATGTGTCCCTGCTGCCCAAGTACCGCGGCAGCGCCCCTGTGCAGTGGGCTGTTCTGAACGGCGACACCGAGACCGGCGTTTCCATCATGCAGATGGACGAGGGGCTGGACACCGGCGATGTGCTGGTCTGCGAGAAGATCGCCATCGGCCCGGAGGAGACCAGCGGCGAGCTGTTCGACCGGGTCACCGCCGTAGGTGCCCGCGTCCTCTGTGAGGCAGTGCCCGCCATGGAAGCTGGCACCCTCAAGCCCCAGCCCCAGCAGCATGAGAACGCCACCCTGGCCCCCATGCTGGACAAGGAACTGGCGGAGTTCAGGCTGACCGATACTGCCGCGCACATCCACAACTGGGTGCGCGGCATGAACCCCTGGCCCATGGCCTGGTTCGTGACCGCAGGCGGCAAAAAGGTCAAGGTGACCGAGTGCCGCGTGGCTGTCTCCAACGGTGAGGCTCCCGGCACGGTGCTTTCCACCAGGCCCCTGACGGTGGCCTGTGCCGATGGAGCGGTCCAGCTGCTTCATGTGGTGCCTGAGGGCAAAAAGCCGATGGATGGCACCTCCTTTGCGGCCGGTCTGCGCCTCAAAGCGGGGGATACCCTCTGATGGCGGCCAATCCGCGGGCAGCGGCAGTGGCTGCACTGGTCCGGCAGGAGCAGGACGGCTTCTCAAACCTTGTGCTGGATGCCGAACTCCGCCGCCAGAAATTGGAGGGCCGGGATAAGGCCTTTGCCGGTGCCATCTTCTACACCGTGCTGGAACATCAGGGCACGCTGGATTTCATTCTGGAACAGTTCCTGCCCAAGGGCCTTGCCAGGCTGGACCCGCAGGTGCGCGAGATCCTGCGGGCCGCGCTGGCACAGGCCCGCTATATGCAGGTGCCGGTGTCGGCGGCGGTGAACGAGGCTGTCAAGCTGACCCGCACCTTCAAAAAGGCGAGTGCGTCCGGGCTGGTCAATGCCGTCCTGCGCAAGGCCTGCAATTATGATCTGGAAACTGCCCGCTTCCGGAACGAGACCCAGCGCCTCATGGTGCTGGGCTCTGCGGGGCAGGATGTGGCAGAGTTTCTGCGCACCCATTACCCCGAGGAAGCGCTGGGCATCCTGACCCACACCGCCGACGGCGGCTGCACCAGCCTGCGGGCCAACTGCCTGAAAATGGATGCCGCGGCCCTCTGCGAAAAACTGCTGGAAAGCGGCGTGAAGAGCGCACAGCCCGGCCTTGTGCCCGGCAGTGTGCTGGCAAAGTTTGAGGGCAGCCCGGCAGAGCACCCGCTCTTCAAGGAGGGCTGTTTCCATGTGGAGGGGCAGGCCAGCCAGCTGGCAGCCCTCTGTGTGGAGGCAAAGCCCGGCGATACCGTGATCGACCTCTGCGCGGCACCCGGCGGCAAAACGCTGCTGCTGGCCGAGGAGATGCAGGGGCAGGGTGCACTGTACAGCTGCGATGTGGCAGAGCACCGGGTCGGGCTCATCCGGAGCGCTGTGGAACGGATGGGTTTTGCCCATGTCACCGCCCTCTGCAATGATGCCACCCGCCCCAACCCAAAGCTGCCCGCCGCAGACCGCATTCTGGTGGATGCCCCCTGCAGCGGCCTGGGCATTCTGGCAAAAAAGCCGGATATCCGCTATAAGACGCTGGAAAAAGCACGCCACGATGAATTATTGGCCACTCAGTCGTCCATTCTGGACACAGCGGCCGCTCTGCTGAAAGCGGGCGGGCGGCTGGTCTACTCCACCTGTACCATCGACCCTGCTGAGAACGAGGAGCAGGTGGCGGCGTTCCTTGCCCGCCACCCGGAGTTCCGGGTGGTCCGGCCCGCTGTGGCGTTCCCTGACGGAATGACAGTGGGGGAGCACGGGGCGCTCTCGGTGCCCACCCGCACCGGGATGGACGGCTTTTTCCTCTGCGCCATGCAGAAAACGCAATGAACCCGCCGTCCGGTTCGTATTGATTCATAGGAGAATACCATGGAACAAAAACGCTGTATCTCTTCCCTGACGCTGGCCGAGCTGACCGCTGCGCTGAAAGCCATGGGTCAGCCGGGCTTCCGGGCAAAGCAGATTTTCCACTGGGTGCACCAGAAGCTGGTCACCGAGTTCTCTGCCATGACCGACCAGCCCAAGACCCTGCTGGCAAAGCTGGAAGAGCAGTTTTACATTGCTGCCCCCAAGATCGAGCGCCGGCAGGAAGCCAAGGACGGCACCGTGAAATATCTGCTGCGGATGGCCGATGGCAACTGCATCGAGACTGTTGTCATGCGCTACCACTACGGCAACACGGTCTGCGTCTCCACGCAGGTGGGCTGCCGGATGGGCTGCCGCTTCTGTGCCTCCACCCAGGCAGGCCGGGTGCGCAACCTGGAAGCCGGTGAGATCTGCTCTGAGATCTATACCGCCCAGAAGGACATCGGGGAGCGCATCTCCCACATCGTCCTCATGGGCATCGGGGAACCGCTGGATAATTTTGACGAGGTCATGCGCTTCCTTGAGAACATCTCCTCCCCGGAGGGCGTGAACATCGGAATGCGCAACATCAGCCTTTCCACCTGCGGTCTGGTGCCCAAGATCGACCAGCTGGCCGAGAAAAAGCTGCAGCTGACTCTTTCGGTCTCCCTGCATGCCCCCAACAACGAGATCCGCAGCGGCATGATGCCGGTCAATGATGCCTACCCCGTGGAGGTGCTGATGCCCGCCGTCCGCCGCTATCAGGAGACCACGGGCCGCCGGGTCAGCTTTGAGTATTCGATGGTGCGCGGTGTCAATGATTCCGATGCCTGTGCCAGACAGCTGGCCGACCTCATCCGGGGCATGGGTGCTCATGTGAACCTCATTCCCATCAACCCGGTGGACGGAAGCCCCTACTCGGCTACCGATGCCGCCAATGTCCAGCGCTTCCAGAAAAAGCTGGAGAGCCTGGGGGTCAACGCCACGGTACGCCGCCGTCTTGGCAGCGAGATCAGCGCCGCCTGCGGCCAGCTGCGCCGGGACGAAATGAATGGTAAGGCGTAAATCGCAAGAGGAGAAGCCTATGAAACTAGCAGGAAAAACGGATGTGGGCCGCGTCCGGCAGGAAAATCAGGATGATTACCGTGCCGGGGAGCTGCCCGGCGGTGCTGTCTGGGCACTGGTGTGTGATGGTATGGGCGGTGCCAAAGGCGGCCGCGAGGCCTCACAGGGGGCCTGCAATGTCATCGAACAGGTGTTTCAGGAGCAGTACGCCCAGTGCGGAGCAGGGCAGGAGGGAGCCTTTTTGAAAAAGGCCCTCATCAGCGCCAACCGCTATGTGTTCAACAAAGCTGCCCACGAGGAATCGCTGGCCGGTATGGGCACCACGGCGGTCTGCGCACTGGTGCGGGGCGGGGAAGCCACCCTCTGCCACGCGGGCGATTCCCGCGCCTACCTCTGCCGGGGCGGTAAACTGACCCAGCTCACCCACGACCACTCCTATGTGCAGGAGCTGGTGGACTGCGGCACCATCACGGAGGAGGAGGCCGAGCATCATCCCCAGAAGAACATCATCACCAGGGCGCTGGGCGTGGATTATCGGCTGGAGCCGGAGGTCACTTCGGTGCAGCTGCAGGCAAAGGATCTGCTGCTGCTCTGCTCGGACGGCCTGACCAACATGGTGCCGGTGGAGCAGATGGAGCAGCTGCTGGCGCAGGGCCCGTTCTACGATCTGCCCGACAGGCTGGTGGATGCCGCCAACGAGAACGGCGGCTCCGACAACATCACCGCCCTGCTGCTGGCTGTGGAACCTACGGAGGTGCACCATGGATAACCTGATCGGCAAAACGCTGGATGGCCTGTACACGGTGCGGGAACTCATCGGCACCGGCGGCATGGCCAATGTCTACAAGGCCGTTGTGGGGCCGGGCGGCCCGGTGCCGGAGGGCACGGTGGTGGCCGTTAAGGTGCTGCGGCAGGAGCTCATGCACGACCCCGACCTTGTGCGCCGTTTCAAGAACGAGTCCAAGGCCATCTCGCTGCTCAACCACCCCAACATCGTCAAGGTGTATGATGTCTCGGTGAGCGACCATCTGCAGTATATCGTCATGGAATATGTGGACGGCATGACCCTGCGCGAGTATCTGAACGAGCGGGGCGGCAAGCTGACCAGCCGGGAGACCGTCCACTTTATCTCCCAGATCCTGAAAGCGCTGGACCATGCCCACCGCAACGGCGTGGTGCACCGGGACATCAAGCCCC
>ERZ1034723.162-NODE-162-length-38628-cov-6.015451_pt1 | contig 38628 bp, 64 predicted proteins | sample MGYA00520637_ERZ1034723 | MGnify/ENA primary metagenome ERZ1034723 (study PRJEB33766, sample SAMN09781719) | gut metagenome | biome: gut microbiome | host: Homo sapiens | place: Madagascar | study: EMG produced TPA metagenomics assembly of the PRJNA485056 data set... | reverse complement strand
TAAATGTTAATGTAAATGTAAATATATAAAACCATTTGCCCGGAGGTAACGCGGTTACTCCGGCCCGTAAGTAGGCGCAACGTGGTAAACACATTAGAATAGCGTGGTACAGGAGATACGCACGACTTAGCTGTTTACGCACAAGATTGGATGCTTACAGGATTTTTGTTTACCAGAGCGGAGGTCTTATGCTGAGAAAAAAGACATACGCTGACGAAAAAGGGGAGAATGTCCAGATACTCCTTGATGTTATTAAAGCCCGCAAGCGTTTTGACGATCAGCGTATGGCGAAGATGGCGGGTATGAATCTGGCAACGTATCGGCTGAGAAAAAAAGATCCCGGCTCGATGCGGTTAAAGGAACTGTGGCCGTTGCTAAAGGCCGCAGGGATAACGGACGAAGAGAAGTCCAAATTGATCTAACTCAATTTAACTCGTTTTTAACTCAACTCGGAATTGAGTTAAGGCGGGAAAACTCAACGGAGGTGTGGAATGACATTATTTGGTGCCGGATTTATCAGCGGCGGTTTTGTAGTTTTCGTGGCTATTTGCGTAGCAGCACTGAGAGCCAACGACAAGAAAGAGACGGAGGAGAAAAACGATGTGCAGATTTAAGAGCGGCATTATCTTGAAAAACAAGGTGGTTGTAGCACCGGGCGAGAATGACAGCCATTCGGACTTACTGGAGAGCCTGGGAATCAAGGATGATTACTTCGGTGCAACGAATGTGTTTGTGCGGGCCGAGTTGGTTCCGGCCAATGATGAGTGGTGGATTAACCCGGCAGAAGAACCGGACAAGTGGCGGTTTGTTGTAGATCAGGACATGAGACCGGATTGGTTTGACGACGAGCATAAGAAGATCTTCCGTGAAGCTGTATGCGGCTGGTGGAAAGAGCATGTGTTGGTGGATCAGAAGCTCGATGTGTTATCAAGCGGATACTATCGTCTGAAGCGCTGCGAGGTTAAAAAGCTGCTGAACGATGTAAAAGTACTGTTGGACAGCTCACAGGTCGGCGAGATGTTTGACAGCTCACGGGTCGGCGAGATGCGGGGCAGCTCACAGGTCGGCAAGATGCGGGGCAGCTCACAGGTCGGCAAGATGTGGGACAGCTCACAGGTCGGCAAGATGTTTGACAGCTCACAGGTCGGCGAGATGCGGGGCAGCTCACAGGTCGGCAAGATGTTTGACAGCTCACGGGTCGGCGAGATGCGGGGCAGCTCACAGGTCGGCGAGATGTTTGACAGCTCACGGGTCGGCGAGATGTTGGACAGCAGTACAGCCATAGATTTTAAATACTGGCCGGAGGTTAAAATATGGGTATCTCCAAAAGGTAGATTTGAGATGGTAGCAAACCAGAATAAAAGCGAGGAATAACATATGCAGGAACAGAAGAAAAACGAATCCTGGGGCGAATTAGAAGAGCTTTTCGCAACGGCAGTTATAAACCAGGCGTACAGGAGTACAAAAAGATGGTTCTTTGCATGGGTGGCAACAATGGTAGTTCTACTGTTTACCAATGCAGTGTGGATATCGGTTGTTTTTTAGAGGTGGATAAGATGATTGAATGTCATAAGCGGAGACATCCGGCGGAACTCAGTTATGTGGCCGTCATGAGTGACCCAGCGCGGGTAACGGAAGCATACGAAGAACATCAGCAGCGCGAAGACAAGTTGTTTTGGCTCGCTATGATCTGCTGGACTCTGACAGCCCTTGCGGTTGTCGCACTGGCATGAGTCGGAGGATGTGCCGAACGAACCGGGCGGCGGCGCTGACCGGCGCGAGCCGTTACACCGGGTACGCGAAGCCAAAGAAAAAGGCCGTCAGCTTGACAGAGCTGAACGGCCAACTGGTAAATAAATTACAGTTACAGTTTAGCAGAGGCGGAGGTAAAAAGCAAGATGGTAAAAGCAAGCATTGAAAGTAATGGACATAAGGACACAATCACAGGAGACCTTATTATTATCCTTATGGCTACACAAAACGGCAAAGATGAAGGCATGGTAGAGTATTCGCTTGGCAGTATAGCACATGGAGAAGCCGACAAGGACGATTTTCCACTCATATTCGCATCATGGATTGATGAACTTTTTAAAAGTACTATGAGCGAATCAGATTACACCAAAGCGCTGCTTGATGTAAAAGAGGAGCTTGATAAGAGATACAAAAAGGCTGTCGAAGAGGAGAACGAAAGATTTCTCAATGAGGTTCTTGAGAGGAAGGAAAATAAAAATGAACGATAATATGGTTACAATCCCGTATGAGGATTTTGCGAAGCTGATGAGAACAGCAGGACGCGTTGAAGCCGCGTTGGCTATTCTGAGATCGGAAACAGGGACCTATGTTAAATGCCCTGAGATGATTGCCATTCTGGACGGAGAAGAAGAGGTAATTCATACCAATGTTATGGGGCACATTGATGAATAGCCGATGTGATAGCTGCGGATCAGCAGAAGAAGATTGTCGTAAGTGCAAGTGCGAATCGAAGAGAAGAAAAGATCGTAAGAGAGAAAGAGAGGATATTGAGAATGAATTTATACCAGATTGATGCAGAAATCATGAGAGCTTTTGAGAATGCTATGGATCCGGACACTGGAGAAATCGTGGATGAGGAAGCTTATGCGGCGCTTGACCGCTTAGGAATGGAGCGAGACAACAAAATCGAGAACATTCTGCTCTGGATTAAGGACTTAAAGTCTGATGCGGAGCAGCTCAAGAAAGAGAAGATGGCTTTTGATGAGAGAAAGAGAAGCGCAGAGAGAAAGTGTGAGAGTCTTACCCGTTATGTTTCTGGCATTTTGTCCGGCCAGAAGTTTAAAACAGCAAAGGTAGAAGCTTCCTGGCGTAAATCAGAAGTGGTCATTTATGATGGCGATATTGCAAATCTGCCGGAAAAATTTAAAAAATACGCAGATCCAGAGCTTAAAAAGACGGAGTTGAAAAAAGCTCTGAAAGATGGCGAGGAGATTGACGGAGCCAGACTTGAACAGAGAAGCAATTTACAGATTAAGTAAATGGAGGATCGAAAGATGGAACTGAAATTTCGTTTACTTAAGGCTTCGGAGATTGACTGTCGCATTGCTACAGTAAGCCAGAAAGGCGTATCCGTGTTGCTCTATAAGGATGCACGAGTAGATCAGAACATTCTTGATGAAACTGTTGGGCCGATGAACTGGCAGAGGAGTCACAGCCGGGACAACGCAAACTGTACAGTCAGCCTGTGGGATGAAGAAAAAAAACAATGGATATCCAAAGAGGATACCGGAACTGAGAGTTACACTGAAAAGGAAAAGGGTCTTGCATCTGACAGTTTTAAACGTGCTTGTTTTAACTGGGGCATTGGCCGGGAGCTTTATACAGCTCCGTTTATCTGGATACCTGCCGGGGATTGCCAAGTTACAGAGAGTGGCAGGACGGATGCCAGAGGTAAAGCGATTTATACATGCAATGATCGCTTTACAGTCAGCAGGATCGGATACGATGAGGAACGCAACATAAATGATTTGGTGATTAAGTGCAAAAACAGTGTGGTTTATTCTATGCGGAAAGTGGCAGCGGACGGAAAAGAGCTTCAGATGCCTGAGAAACTGGATGGGAAGTATGTAAATTCTCTTGAGCTGGAACTTAAGCGCACAGGAGTAAGCCTTAAGAGTATGCTTAAAAGCTACGCCGTAGCAGATGTGCACGACCTCAGCTTTGATCAGTATAAAGATGCAATGGACAAGCTCAGAGCTAAGTCAGATGTAAAGCCAGCAAATACTACGCCGCCGGATGATGTGGGAGAGGGCTTGCCCTGGAACACACCTGCGAGGTAGCCTATGGAGTGCAAGGGAAAACTGATAAGTGCCGCCAAAGACTGGGTATCTGGAAAATTCCGGCTGACATTTGAGATTGAGGACGATGTATCCGGTCAGATTGACGGCATAGCGGATAAGCCGCTGCGGATTAAGGCGGCGCACTGGAGAGCAAAGCGTAGCCTTGACAGCAACGCATACTATTGGGCACTCCTTTCAAAATTTGCAGAAGCTCTCGATATCTCAAAACCGCGTGCACACAACATCATGCTAAGAGAGTATGGACAAGTTGATTTATCATCCGGCCATTTGAGCTATGCTGTAATTCCCGATACAGAAGAAGCGGAAAACGACATTTTAGAGAGACAAACATTCCATATCAGACCAACATCAGATGTAAGAGGCGGAAAAGATGGAATCAATTACCGCACATACATTATCCTTAGAGGGTCTAGCCAGTATGATACAGCCGAAATGTCACATCTCTTGAATGGCTTGATAAATGACTGTAAACCGTTAGGCATTGAGACAGCCACACCAGAAGAACTGGAACGGATGAAACAGCTTTACGATCAGAACCGGAGGGAAGATGGCTAAGAGACTTTGGAGCGTTTTTACTGACGATATGGATCACTGCTACTTTACCGGCTCATCTGCGGTAGAGCGGCACCATATCTTTGAGAGCCGACAGGGGTTTAAGAAGAAAGCCGAAGCAAGAGGGTTTGTGATACCGCTGCGGCCAGACCTACACCCAAACGGGGCAAGGTTCATCCGATCGGAAGAGAATTTAAAGATTGACCGGATATTGAAACAGATGGCCCAGACATACTACGAGAAGCATTACGGGAGCCGTGATGACTTCCGGCAGGAGTTTGGCAAATCATATTTATGATGTATGGCCGCAAGGCTTTACATATAGCTCATGGCTTTGATTAATGTGTCACGACAGTATATTGATGCCATTGATATTGCCCCGCACGCTGATATCTGCCCTGCGGGGCAGAAAGGAGGGCTATGGACTTTAAGGTTACATCTGCCGCAACAGCGGCTGTATATAATGCGATAGGCGTAGGGCGTGAGAATGCCACAAGCCGCGGTGACCTGGCAAGGCAGACGGGTCTACCAGATCGTGCGGTAAGGCGGGCAATCGAAATCCTTAGATATGATCGTCCCATCCTTACTGCGGACAACGGAAAAGGCTATTACATCCCCTTATCAAACGATCAGGGACGGAAAGAAGCTGAACGATGGGTAGAAACACAGAATCGCAGATGCAAAAGCATAAGAACAGCAGAAAGAGGAGCAAAGCGCTTTGCGAAGCAGGGCATTAAGAACGGACAGATAGCCGGTCAGCTTTCCCTCTTTGGAGGTATTGGAAATGGGTAAAGCACAGAGAGACAAGGGAAAACGCGGAGAAATCGAGCTTGCTAAGGTACTTCGCGCGGAAGGATACAACACCAGAAGAGGGCAGCAGTATTGCGGCGCAGCTGGCAACGCTGATGTGATCGGTCTCCCTGGTATCCATATTGAGTGTAAGCGGGTTGAGAAACTGAATCTTCTGGATGCAGTAGCACAGGCGGTGCATGACGCGCTTCCCGGCCTGCTTCCGGCGGTATTCCACCGGCGCGACCGCTGCGAATGGTTGGTAACCATGCGGCTTACCGACTGGATCCAGATTTACAGAGAGTGGGAGGCCGGAAGAGATGAGAGATAGCTTGATTTTTTACAGCAGCTTTGCAAAAGCTATCAAGCGCCTGCCGGACGCAGAACAGCTTAAGGCACTGTGGGCCATCATTGACTACGGCCTGGATGATGCGGAACCGGAAGATGACGGCGGTACATACATGTCTATCTTTGACATGGCAAAACCTCAGATTGATGCTAACATCAAGCGCAAGGCTGATGGGGCGAAGGGTGGCCGCCCTGCTAAACATGCTTACACAGAAGAAACCATTGGTTACGAAGAAGAAAAACCAGTGGTTAAGAAGAAAAAGAAAGAAGCACAGCCGGAAGATAACAGCCCTGTTATCGGGAATGTTACGCTGAATGATGGCACTACATATGGTGTCACTGAAAAAGCCTTATCAGAACTACAGAGCCTTTACCCGGCTGTGAATGCTGAACAGGAACTTCGCAACATCATTGGATGGTGCAACGCCAATCCGAAGAACCGGAAGACCCGTAGCGGTGTTATGAGGTTTATCAATAGTTGGTTCTCCAGAACACAGAACAGCGCACGGAAGAGCGGGCAGCAGAAAAAACAGAACGCATTCTGCAACTTCGAGGACCGCGGGACCGACTACGATGATCTGGTAAACAACAGCGTAAAGGAATGGATTGGAGGGGACGCATGATAAAGCTTTTAAAAGGTTTTGATATCCGCGTAAGAATCATGAGCGCAGAACATAAGCATCACAGATTCTGCGGTACCGTGATCGGCAGCTACGATGGTGTATACGGTGTGATGTTGGATACCGGAGAGTATGCGGATATTCCGGCAGAACAGGTGCAGGTAATAATGGTAAAGGAGAACATCGTAAAAGCTAGAGGGATGAGCTGAATGGATTTTGTATTAATTGAAAAAGAGAAGGCCGAAAAAATTGGCCGTTTGCTGGAACGTTACGGGCGGATCCAGCGCCGGAGAGCCTGGCATAAGCGCAGCAGGACAGGCGGGAAGAGAAAGTAAATTGAAGATTTGGAGGTAATGACGGGAAATGAAATGTGAAAATTGCATAGCCTGCTTACCGTATTTCGATGGGCGAAAAACACAATTACGTTGCTCTATTGGAGAAGGCAATGATGGAAGCGTGCGCTGCGGACTTAAACGGAAAACTATAATCAAGAGGCTGAAAGAAAAATACAAATTAGGAAATTAAGATTTGGAGGAAATAGAAAATGAAGGTGAAGGATTTATGGAAATTAGTTTTGCGAATAGCCATCATTGCCGCGTACTGTATTGCCATCGCTAAACTATTCGGAAATCAGATGGATAGGATTGAGGGTTTGTGCATGATGTGCGTGGCAGATCATATATCTTTGCTGGATTAAGATTTAAGTGATTATCACGGAAAGGAAATATTATGAAAATACAACAAGCACTCGAAATAGCCAATGATTGTGGTTTAGAAACTGTAGGCGAAGCGATTTTGAATATCGTAATCCATGCACCTAATCTTTTTAGCTATTACGATGTTGACAAAGAATTAAATGAACTAAAAAGCACATGGAATTGGATAAAAGAACATAGAAGAACTTCAGACGGCAAGGATAGGATTAATGAAAACACAAAAGTAAAACTTATGTTGGATTATCATATTGCTGACGACTTAACAGATTATGAGATTTATCAACAAGCGTTAAGAACCCCTTCTTTTGCGCGAAAGTTAGGTAATGAGTAACTAAACTGAAATTTAGGAGGTGAGTCAGACGGCGGTAACTATTTACAGCGTTAAGAAAAATGAGCAGTTTGTTGGAATACACACTGCAAAAGAGATTGCAAACCTGCTTAAGTGCAAAGAGGGAACCGTTGGCGTATATGTCAGGAATGGCTTACGGCTTTACGGCGAGTATAAATTTAAGGCAGTAGACAGCAAGCCTTTGGCGAAAGAAATGCGCAGGTTATCTTTGGAATATGAAAAGGTGAGGACTCAGTTACTTAACAGCCGGTATGATTTGAGCAGAATCAAGATCATACCAGAAAAGGAGTCAGAGGATGAGAACAAGGGAAGCAAAGATGTCTGATTATGACGTGCCAAAAGAGGACGAATCCCAGCTTGACACTTACTGTCGCAGCCCAGACCCAGAGATAAAGCTTATCCTTTTCGGATGCGCAATATCAAAGGCTCCCGGCATGGAGATAGTGATATACGAGAGCCTGACAGCAAAGGATCCAAAAGAAGCCGGATATTACAGCCTATTGAGAAAGGGCCGGGACATTCCGGCCAAGACCGATGATTTTTACGGATATCGAAGAAAAGTCAAAGCAGAGTTTTATCACAGGTTGAAGCTCTTCGGCCTGTGGAAATACAAGTAAGGAGATATAAGGATTATGGAACATAAAAACAAGTGGTGGTCACCCGCCAAGATGATACCACCACTTCTCTAATCCGCTTAGGCTCATTGTATTAAACTTAAGCGGATTACGCAAGAGGAGGATACTATGGGCCAGAACATTAAAAGAGAAATCATTGACAACATTGTTGTCACTATGTCGATTTACATTTCAGATCAGGATACGATTGCTATTCTGGATAGCGTGATATCCAGCGAGCTTACAAAGGTTAATTTACAGGAGATTTGCTCGCTTCCGGCGGAGTGGAAAACTGACGCGGAACAGCGAAACGCATATCTCATTGAACTTTTTAAGATCAAGAAACGTGCACTTAAGAAAGCTACACTGGATGGATATGTGCGAGCGGTAAAGCATTTCGCAGAGATGATCGGAAAGCCGCTTGATAAGGCAGATACCTTTGATGTTGAGTGGTATCTTGCACAGTATGAAAAGCGGCCTGGTACAAAAGGTCCTAGAGTGCAAAACACCACATACAACAATGAGCGCCGCTTCCTGTCTGCGTTTTACACTTGGATGCGGAAAGCAAAGATCATTGATGAGAACCCGGTGGAAGCCACAGAGCCGAAAAAGGTTGCGCTTAAGCCTATAGACTATTTCAGCCGAGCCGAGATCATCCATATGCGAGATGCGTGCAAGAACGTTCGAGAGCGTGCCATCATTGAAGTATTCCGCAGCACCGGCGCGCGTGTAAGTGAGATTTCAGAGATCAGAACCGAACAGGTCAATCTTGAGACCGGAGATATTCTGATCGAGGGAGAAAAAGGCGGCAGATATCGCACACTGTATTTGGATGATGATGCGCGGTACTACTACGGCATGTATCTTGAAAGCCGGACGGATGCCAGCCCATTCATGTTCCCCCAGTCCAGAAAGCCCTACGGCAAGATGAGCGTGTGCGGATTCCGCACGATCATTAAAAATGTTGGAGCGCGGGCGGATGTGAAAAGCGCCGTATATCCGCATAAGATGCGTAAGACGTTGGGAATGAATCTGAAAAACAGAAAGGTCGATATTGGTATCATACAGGAAATTCTTGGACATGCCAGCCCGGCGGTGACAAGCATGTATTATGCTCAGTCTACGCCGAAAACGCTGAGAGATGTCCGGGAAATGGTACAGATTTAAAAGACAGTATGAATTAGAATTTGGAGGTGCTAGATGGTTAATTTTAATGGATTTGACAAGGGCGTGATCGGGAAACCACTTCCAGCAGATTCCACGCTGAACAACATGAAAAAGCAGCAGTTAATTGAGCTGCTGCATATTGCGGAGCATAACCACAGCGTACTAGCTGATGCTTATGCATCCGCAATCGATAATAATAAATGCAATAGATGCCCGTTAATGCGGGCTGCGAAAGAAATGCGAGTGAATTAAGATTTAACTGAGTAGAGGATTTTTATGGGAACAGAAAATAGCAAAGTCAAAACACCTATGCTGGATAAGATGTTAGAAATCCAAGGTGAATCACAGATATGCGGAGAGTTTTTGGATTATTTACAGACAAGATATGCTATGTTTGAGATAAAAACCCCAAGAGAGGAACCGTTTTATCATGGAGTTGGTGATTATATCAATACCGAAAAAATTCTTGCAGAGTTTTTCGGCATTGATTTAGAACAAGCAGAGAGAGAAAAAGAGGCCCTTTTGGATTCGTTAAACTGAAATTTTAAAAACTATAAAGTAGGTGAAAAATATGGGATATTGTGAAATGGATTGTAAGTATCTGAGTAGCCACCATAATTGCAAGAAGTACAAAAAGGGACTGGCATACAGTAAATGTTCCATTGGCGGCGCATCGTTTGGAGCTACACACGAGAGATGCAGTGAATGTGAGAAAGACCATGTCATAGCGGAGCTGGAAGCACGGAACAAGCCACAGAAGGTTTTGTACCGGAAACAGAGCTATGGAACACCCTGGCTATGCCCGGCCTGCGAAGCCGATCAGAGCGAGGTACAGTTTGTCGACACTGGAGAGGTAACAACAGGTGGTAAGTATTCTTTCTGTTGGGCGTGCGGGCAGAAGTTGGATTGGGATATTGAGGAGCATAAGGAGGATTAAATGGGAGTAACTATTGAGAGCCAAAACAGAAGTATTGATTTAGGATATGGTGGATTTAGAAATTTACGGATGAAGGTTGCGGAGCTGACAGCTCCGGATATCTATGAGCATTATGAGTATTTAGAGCAATCGGTTGATTTGAACAGTGCTGAAAGAGTAAAGTTTTTTGATGCCTACAATCAAAAGATTCAGGAGCTTGATGAGAAATATGATGGAAAATACACGTATGTTCTCGATTTTCTGTATGCGTCAGATTGCGATGCAAGCATGGACCTGGAACATTGTAAATCCATCTATGATATTATCAAAGAATATGACGATAAGGTATGCTACGGATATATAGGGAGACCGGATTGCGCAATGTTTTCGGATTTCAAAGAGGTCATAAAGGATGCCATTGAATCCGGCGAAGGGATAGAATGGCTTTAACACTCAATTATACAATTAAGTTCGTAGAGGTGAATCACCGATTTTTAGGTGACTCACCTCTTTTCTATATTTAATACAATGAAAATAGGGTGATAGTATATGAACCTTAACCAGATACAAAGAAAACTACAAGGGGGATTTTATGAACGTAAAAGAAATTAACATAAAAGACATAAGGCCATATGAGAAAAATCCTCGCAAAAACAACAGTGCTGTAGCATATGTAGCAGAAAGCATAAAACAGTTTGGGTTTAAAGTTCCGATAATTATTGATAAAAACAATGTCATTGTTGCGGGGCATACCAGATATAAAGCTGCCAAAAAACTTGGTATAAATACTGTCCCGGTCATTATCGCAGATGATCTTACGGATGAGCAGATAAAAGCATTTCGGCTGGCAGACAACAAAGTCGCGGAACAAGCAGAATGGGACATAGATTTGCTCAATGAAGAACTGGAAGAAATATTCGATATTGACATGACTGACTTTGGTTTTGAGGTACTGGAAGAAGAGAAAGAAGTTGAAGAGGACGGCTACGAGCCTGTAAAACCAAAAGAACCAGTTACACAAAAGGGCGATATTTGGAAAATGGGCGGACATGTTCTGTTATGCGGCGATAGCACGTGCACAACAGATGTCGAAAAACTGATGCAAGGTGAAAAAGCGGATATGTGCTTCACGGATCCTCCTTATGGATATGAGTATCAGAGCAATGCGAGAAATAAAAGTAAAAAATTTGATGTTATCGAAAATGATGATAAGATATTAGACTTTTTTCCGAATATACAGTTAGTATGCAATGGCTTTGTATTTGTATGCACAACGTGGAAAGTTCTTGATAAATGGCTGCCACTTTTTAAAAAATATCATGAGCTAACCAACATGATTATCTGGAACAAGGGAGGCGGTGGAATTGGAGATTTAAAACACACTTTTAGCACAGACTATGAAGTTATACTTTGTGCGAGCAATGGTAAGGAATTAACAGGGAAAAGAATAGGGTCAGTATGGACCATCAAAAAAGATTCATCGTCCAGTTATGTGCATCCAACGCAAAAACCAGTTAAGTTGTCCGAGTTTGCGATACGAAACACAACAGAGCGCGGCGACATCGTACTTGATTTGTTCGGCGGCTCCGGATCGACGCTGATTGCATGCGAACAGATGGAAAGAAAATGCAGAATAATGGAGTATGATCCTGCTTACTGTGATGTCATAGTGGATAGGTGGGAAAAGCTTACGGGTAATAAAGCAGAATTGGTCCGTTGAAGAAAAAGAAAGGTGAGAAGCTGATGACATGGCAAACGAGAAAAACTTAATCGCAGGAGCACATAAGCTAACTGTCGATGAACAGTCAAAGGGCGGAAAAAAATCCGGACAGGCACGCCGAAAAAAAAAGACGCTTTCAGAGCTTGCCAGAATGATTGCAGATAACCCGGCTCCTGATAATGTAAAAAGAAAACTGGTCCAGCTTGGAATTGATGATGAGAACGCTGACAACAACGCAGCTGTTGCAGCTTCTGTATATAGGAGCGCATTAAAGGGGAATATGTTAGCTGTCGAAAAGTGGGAGCAACTTACTGCAGTACCAGAAGCCGCCAGAGCAGCAGGTGAGTATCATCTTGACCTTGATATCATAGCCGATGTGTTTCACCCGATGGTGCGTGACATCCGGCGCGGACTACACACAGAATATGTATTGCCCGGCGGACGCGGTAGCACGAAGTCTTCCGGGATTTCGTGTATTATCCTAGAGCTTTTGAAAAACCACTCAGATATGCACGCTCTGGTGCTACGTAAGGTCGGTAACACTATCAAGGATTCCGTTTATGCTCAGATTAAGTGGGCTATATCGAAGATGGGGCTGGAGGACGAATTTAAGTTCAAGACTTCTCCATTTGAGATAACCCACAAGCCGACCGGGCAGAAGATATACTTCCGCGGCGCTGACGATCCGCTTAAGATTAAGTCCATAAAGCCGGAGTTTGGTTATATTGGTATTGTGTGGTTCGAGGAGCTGGATCAGTTTGCCGGACCGGAAGAGGTCAGAAACATACAGCAGTCGGCCATCCGTGGTGGTGATAAGGCCTACAGGTTTAAATCATTCAACCCACCAAGGAGCAAAAACAACTGGGCGAATGAGTACACCACGGAAGCAGAGTTCAAGGATGCTGCCGCAAAGGTGGTCCGAAGCACATACAAGGATGTTCCAACAGAATGGTTGGGCGAACAGTTCATCAATGATGCCGAGCATCTGAAAGAGGTCAATCCTGCTGCCTACGAAAACGAGTACATGGGCGAAGCCAACGGAAACGGCGGAAACGTCTTTGAGTTTATCGAGGAGCGGACCATAACTGATGAAGAAATCAGCCAGATGGACCGCATCTATCAGGGTGTTGACTGGGGATGGTATCCAGACCCGTATGCGTTTGTGCGCATATATTACGATTCAGCGCGTGAAACTATATTCTTCATTGACGAAATTCGCGAGAACAAAAAGAAAAACAGTTGGACATCTGCGGAGATAAAACGGCGCGGATATGATGACTATGTTATAACTTGCGACAGCGCAGAGCCTAAATCTGTGACAGATTACAGAGACGATGGTTTGCCAGCCAGAGCGGCGAAGAAAGGCCCTGGAAGCGTAGAATACTCTATGAAGTGGCTACAGGGAAAGAAACTGGTTATGGACCCGAACCGGACACCGGAAGCCTGTAAAGAATTTAAGAAATACGAGTACGACCGGGATAAGGACGGCAACATCATAAGCGGCTATCCAGACCGGGACAATCATTTTATTGACGCGACCCGTTACGCTACGGAATCGCTGTGGGAGAGAAGGGGGAACAGTGCATAATGTGTAAATTTTGCGATGAATTAAACATTTTGAAGAACAACTTTGTTGGATACAAATATGGGTGCCAGATTTACGCGACTTCTTACTATACAAAAGCAGGGGTTACATCTCAACCATTTGACCTTAATTGGTGTCCTGTTTGCGGAAAAGGAATAAAGAAAGATTTGAAGAAGGGAACGGCAAATAAAGTCACACATGTTATTGTTGGCGAAACCGTAATTCCGGTGGGGAATCTTATCAGTGTAAACGCGAACTGTGGCGAGGTTGAGGTGGAATACAGGGACGATATCGAAAAAGGCGTGGTGAGAACTGTAAAGCTCAGTGCTCCGTACGGTAGCACTGGTGTTATCGTAGCTGATACGGGTGAGGAATAAATGGGGATCTTATCAACGATAAAAAGGTGGTTTAGCATGATATTTAAACGGCAGGCAGAGAACGACTTTGATGTGGAATCCATCGTATCTCCAGAGATGGAAAAAGCTATAGATCAGTGTGCGAAGATATACCACGGTCAGCCGGAGTGGTTGGACGATGATGAGGGAATTAAGACCATCAACTTTGCAAAAGCGCTTTGCTCCGAAACTGCCCGCCTGACAACACTTGGTATCGGAATACATCTGGAGGGCAGCACCCGGGCAACATGGTTGCAGCAGCAGATAGACCTTGTTTATTCAAAGCTCCGCGACTGGGTGGAGTACGGATGCGCATACGGAACCGTGTTTTTGAAGCCAAACGGCACAAGCCTGGATGTATTTACCCCGGCAGACGTGCTGCTCGTGGATTACGACAATCTGGATGTGCGCGGCATCATCTTCAAGGACAGCTACCAGTCCGGAAAGAAATGGTACACCCGTCTGGAGTATCACAGGTTTGTGGAGACGGTACAGGATGGCGTGAAGCTCTACCCATACTATGTGAGTAACCGGGCATACGTTTCTAAATCTGCTGAGAGCCTGGGTGATCCGGTGCCGCTGACGCAGACGAAATGGGCTGATATGTTGGAGGACACGCCGCCGATTCTTAAGGCATCCGGAGAGCCACTGGACAAGCCGATGTTTGGTGTCTTCCGAACTCCACAGGCCAATAACGTAGATATATCGTCCCCACTTGGGCTGCCAATATTCCGCGAAGCCGTAGAGGAGCTGAAAGACCTTGACATAGCATACAGCCGGAATGCAGGCGAGATATTTGACAGCCAGAAGATCATACTGGCAGATGATAGGCTGCTTTATAATGACGGCAAGAACTTAAAGACCCGAGGCCCCTATGATGCAAAGGGAATGCCGCACTACGTCAAGAATGTATTCGGCAACGATCAGAAAGAGTTTTACCAAGAGATCACCCCGCAGCTTAATACAGATACACGAATCAAGGGTATCAATAACCTGCTAAGTCAGATTGGATATAAGGCCGGATTCGCAAACGGGTACTTCGTTTTCAACGAGTCTTCCGGCATCCAGACAGCTACAGGCGTAGAAGCCGATCAGCAGCGCACCGTCCAGTTTGTCAAGGATGTGCGCGATCAGTTGGAAGCATGCCTTAATGCCACCATATACGCACTTAACGTATACGCAGACCTTTACAACCTGTCACCTGTAGGACCTTATGAGGTTACATATGACTTTGGTGACATCCTGTATGACCGGGAAGCGGATCGGAGCCGCTGGTGGCAGTATGTTACGCAAGGCAAGGTTCCGGCGTGGTACTACTTCGTGAAGTTCGAGGGCATGACCGAAGAGAGCGCAAAGGCAATGGTTGAGGAAGCACAGCCGGAAGAAAAAGGGCTGTTTGATGAAGAATAGGAGGTATTGAGATGATAAGCAACTGTGGACATGATGAGCGCGGCAAGTATTCCGGCGGCAAGGCAGGAGATCAGAAAGGTGATGAGTGGGCCGTTATCCCGTGGTATAGCCGCCCGTGGGGCGTTATGCTCAGGCACCCAAACGCTGCGGTAGGAAAAAAGATTGCTGAACTTGCGGAAAGAGCGGCGAAGAATGACCATATTGGCTACGATCAGGGAGACCGTTACACTTTCTGGCAGCAGCTGAAAGCATCCGGCTACGATCCGGCGAAAATTGCGGTTGACTGCGAATCGGACTGTAGCTCCGGCGTTGCGGCACTGGTAAAGGCTGTGGGATATCTGATGCGGGACAAAAAGCTCCAGAGCGTGAGTATCTACTGTTACACAGGTAACCTCCGGGCGGCGCTTGTGAAAGCCGGATTTGATGCGTACACCGAAAAAGAATATCTTAGCGGAGACTCGTATCTTCGCCCTGGTGATGTCCTGCTGTTGGAGGGCCACCATGTAGCGGTTAATCTGACCGAGGGAAAACTGGCCAACGTCGGAAACTATTTGACCGGATGGCGCAAATCATCTGACGGCAAGTATATGTATTTCTCCGGCGGCGAAGCCTTAAAAAACCGATGGAGTCTTATCAACCATCACTGGTACCTGTTTGGCGCAGACGGCTATATGCTGACCGGGTGGCACAGATGGGACGGACACAACGTAGATCCAGAGGGGAACACCGGGGACTGGTACTACCTTGATGAAACTGCCGGGGGAGTACTGGAGGGTGCTTGTTGGCACAGCCGGGACAATGGAAGCATGGATATCTGGTATGTAGAGTAGGTGAGGTATGTTAACACCGGAATATCTCAAAAGAGTGGCAGAGGGCAGCGAGAATATAGCATCTTCGCTGCATAGCTATATTATTGCCCGAATCATCGAAGCTATCATGATCCGATTGGGGCGCGGGGAGGGGTATATACTTACATCATCCGACCGCTGGCGCATCCAGATACTACGGGACGCCGGATATCTGTTACAGGACATTACGCAGGAGATAGCCAAGTACACACGGATCCAGAGCGAAGAGGTAGCCGCCGCAATGGAGGAAGCCGGAGTAAGGGCAATGGCCTATGATAGGGCCGTATACGAAGCCGCCGGAATCACCACGGAAGCCCTGGAACAGTCCCCGGTACTGGTGCGAATACTCCAGAGAGACTATGAAGCCACGATGGGCGAGTGGTCGAACATGACAAGAACCACCGCAGAAGCCGCACAGAGCCTTTTTATCAGTGAGTGCGACAATGCGTACCATAAGGTCATAAGCGGCGCTGTATCGTACACACAGGCTGTCAGAGAAGCGGTTGAGAAGGTCGCACAAAACGGTGTTGTTGTCCAATATCCAACGGGACATAGGGATACCATTGAGACGGCAACGGCGCGGGCGGTTCGTACCGGGATATCCCAGGCATCCGGTGATATATCCATGCAGCGGATGAAAGAACTGAATTGGGATATTATTCTTGTATCGGCGCACATCGGGGCCAGAACGGGAGACGGCGGAGCGAATCCGGGCAACCACCTGTGGTGGCAAGGCCAGTTTTACAGCCGGACCGGGCGAGACAAGCGCTTCCCTCTGTTTTCTCTGACCGGATACGGCACAGGCGAGGGCCTGGGCGGTTGGAACTGCCGCCACAACTTCGGCCCCGGTGACGGGGTGAACAATCCGTACAAGGATATCCAAACAGCGGACAACGAGCGCATGGAGAAACTGGAGCAGCGGCAACGGGCATTAGAACGCAGAATTCGCAAGACGAAACAGGCTGTTATGGCTCTCCAGACAGCGGTAGAAAACTGCAAAGACGATGCGCTGCGCATGGAACTGCAAGCGGAATTGGACAGAAAGTCTTATCTACTCCAGAAGCAGAACAAGGCATACAACGAGTATTGCAAAACTAATGAGCTGCGTCCGTTATCCGACCGCCTTAAGATAGCAAGGTGGGGAAGAGAACAGGCGGCAAAGGCGCGAGGAGCCGCACGGCGGTATGAAAATCTGAAAGGGTGATGGGTATGCTTGATTACGATGTTGAGTGGGAATATTATAACCCGAATCCTGCCGGAAAGCGGGTAGGGGACTGCGTGATACGTGCCATCTGCAAGGCAACAGGTAAGGACTGGACAACGGTCTTTTCTGGAATAATGGTAAGGGCCTGCGCCCTGTGCGATATGCCATCCGCAAACTATGTATGGGGAGCATACCTCAAAAGCTTAGGGTATCGGCGGTATCTGATAGACGATCACGGCCAGAATATCTATACCGTAGTGGATTTCTGCCTGGAGCATCCGTGCGGTACTTACATACTGTGCATAGACGGTCATGCAGTATGTGTGCAGGACGGCCATATTTTTGACACCTGGGACAGCGGCGGCGAGATCCCTGTATACTACTGGGAGAAAAGCAATGAGTAGATGGGTAGATAAATTGCCGAACGGAGAACTCCGCGAAGAAATAGCAGATATTAACGGATGCAGGCATATGTATAACCAAATATGCTGCAATCCAAACAGCGAGTTTTGCACTTGGGATATCGGTGAGGATGATTGCCGAAGTTGTATATTTTTTGAACCAGAGGAGACAACAAATGATTGACTTAGAGTTTGTGCGCACTATCGTATCAATTTGCAGCGGCATTGGCACCATCGGAGCTGCCGCCGGGGTGCTTTACACGGTCTATTCCCATGCGAAGAAACCGCAGCAGGACATAGAAAAGCGCGTAGGTGCTATCGAGACGGACATAAAAGACATAAAGGAGAAGCTGGACAACGATTACTCCAACATCAGGCAGAACCGGGAAGATACCCAGTTGCTTATGCGGAGCATGTTTAACCTGATTGAAAACAAGATAACAGGAAACAACGTGGAGGGTTTAAAAAAAACCCGGGACGATTTGCTGGAAGCTTTAACAAAGAATTAAGGGGTCTACTATTGAAAGTGTATGATTTTACAGTCCCTGAGCTGAACAGGTTCCGGGCGCTAGCGAATTTTACACCCGATGAGAGAACGCTATTTGAGTACCGGGCCGAAGGCGTTCCGATGGAGATATGCGCTGAAAACATGAATGTCAGCCTTGCCACCGCGAAGCGGATCAGCCGCCGTGTGAACTCGAAGATTATACGCGTATGCGGAACTTTATAGATACTTTATTGAGCCTTTGACGAACTGTCAGGGGCTTATTTTTTATGCGAAAATATAAGCATGAACCAGATGTTTCCTGATGATGATATAGAGATACCTATAGTAACCGATTACCACGATATTTTAAGCTTTTTGGAAGAATTGGAGGAAATCGAACATGGCAGCATATCCGAACATGTATCAGCCATACCAGCCGTATCAAGACCGTATGGCGCAGATGAACCAATATCAGCCCGTCCCGCAGCCGATGGCAGCGCCGACAAATAATCAGGGAATACTCTGGGTGCAGGGCGAGACCGGGGCGAAGTCTTACCTTGTTGCACCTGGATCATGTGTGCTGCTGATGGACAGCGAAGCGGAGCGGTTTTACATTAAGTCAACGGATGTATCCGGCATGCCGCAGCCTTTACGCGTGTTTGAATACCATGAGATAAACGGCAGAATGCCACAGAAACAGCCGGAAGCCGTCATGAACGACATGTATGTTACCCGTAAAGAGTACCAGGATCTTTTTGACAAATACAATGAGATTCTGGACAAGATAAATTCGTTTCCAGCAAGCGGCGGCTCTATTGCCAAACCAGAGAGCCGGAGATCAAAGGGAGGTGCGGCAGCAGATGAGTAACCCGTTATTCCAGATGTTCGGCGGCGGCATGCCGATGGGCGGCAACGGTCCCATGCAGATGATGCAGCAGTTTATGCAGTTTAAGAAAAACTTTAAGGGAGACCCAAAAGCCGAGGTACAAAAGATGCTGCAATCTGGCAGAATATCACAGGCGCAGCTTAACCAGGCTCAGCAGATGGCACAGCAATTTCAGCGCATGCTGGGCGGAATGAAATAGTACATTATCCTGGCCGGGAATGTAAATAAATCAAAGGAGATATCAATATGGATGGAACTTACAGCTTAGCCGATATTGCGGCGGCTACCGGAACCAACAACCGGAACAATGATGGAATGTTTGGCGGAGACGGTGTCTGGTGGCTCATCGTTTTATTCATTTTTGCGTTCTGCGGATGGGGCGGCAATGGCTGGGGAAACGGCGGAGGTGGAGCAGCCGGAAGCGCATACACCGATTCCGCAATCCAGCGTGGTTTTGACAACCAGGCAGTAATTAGCAAACTGGACGGCCTGTCTAACGGCCTGTGTGATGGCTTCTATGCTATGAATAACGGCATGCTTACCGGATTCAACGGCATCAACACGAACGTCATGCAGACTGGTTTCGGCATCCAGCAGGCTATCAACGCTGACACCGTAGCCAACATGCAGAACACCAACGCACTCCAGGCGCAGCTTGCTCAGTGCTGCTGTGAGACCCGGGAAGCAATCCAGGGCGTGAACTACAACATGGCGCAGAACACCTGCGCACTCCAGAACACCATGAACAGCAACACCAGAGACATTATCGACAGCCAGAACGCAGGAACCAGAGCTATTCTGGACTACCTGTGCAACGAGAAGATTTCTTCCCTCCAGGCTGAAAACAATGATCTCAGACGTGCCGCTTCTCAGGATCGTCAGAGTGCATTGCTTACTACCGCTATGGCAGCACAGACCCAGCAGCTCATTAATGCGATCAATCCGGCACCGATTCCCGCTTACCAGGTGCCGAACCCGAACGTATACTATGGCTGTAACACTGGATGCAACTGCTGACAACCTCATATCTGTATCTTCTGATGTTTTGTTGACCTCAACAAGACATTGGATGTTCGGCCAAGAGCCGGTATTACGCAAATCGGCAGGCTCAGTCCTGCCTTTTTGCGATATGAAAAAGGAGAAAACAATATGGCTGAATATGTAGCTGTTGCTGCACAGGAAGTGGCAGCAAATGGAAACGTGGTATACACCAATACCGCTGTAAAAGGAACCACATGTGTACAGCACCGGGAGGGCAGCGGAATAGTTACCCTCAGAGGTATGACAAACCAGTGTAAGGCCCGCTATTTTGTGGACTTTTCTGCGAATATTGCAGTGCCGACCGGAGGGACGGCGGGAGCAATTTCTCTTGCTGTTGCAATCGGCGGCGAACCAGTCTTATCCTCTCAGATGATTTCCACGCCGACCGCGGTAGAAGCGTTTAACAACGTATCTGCCGGAATCTTTATTGATGTTCCGCGCGGATGCTGCTTTGACGTTGCGGTAGAGAATACCAGTACCCAGGCTATCACCGTGGCAAACGCAAATCTTGTGGTTACACGGGTAGCGTAAGGAGGTGTGATGATGAGAGATGTTAAAGACTTATGTGCACGTATTGAGGATGAGATTGGAAAGATCGCAGAAAAAGGACTTTCTGTTAGCAATCTGGACACCGCTTTCAAGCTGATTGACATGTACAAGGATATCAAAAACACGGAGTACTGGGACAAGAAGAGTGAGTACTATATGACTGTGCTTGATCAGATGCGTGACGGTGTAGGTGACTACAGCGAACGCCGTGGACGGGATAGCATGGGCCGCTACAGTTCTTCCGATGGCCGGATGATGCCGGACTACGACCGCGGAGCTTCTTACATGCGCCGCGGCGAACATTACGTGCGAGGGCATTACAGCCGCAATGACGGACGGGATGCTTACGATGATTACATGACCCAGAAACAGAGTTACCGATCCGGCAAATCTGAGGACTGCAAGCGCAAGATGCTGGCAGCACTGGAGGAACATCTGGATGGGCTGACTGCTGAGATCGGTGACATGTCAAAGGACGCGGAGTGCCGCGAGGAACGTGATCTTGTAAAGCGGTATGTTGATAAACTTAGAGATATGTTATAAACGTGTGGATAGCTCACATACGGATAAATGGTACATTATAAGTGCAGTAAAGATTAGTTTCCTGTGAATCTTTTCTAGCCACTTTACACCTCCCGCGCACGCCCTTAATATAAACGGGTTATCCCGGAGGTTAAAAGCGGGTGCAATTCCCGGCGTGCGTATTTGCCATACCAATGGCACGGATTTTTGTTTTGGCAAAATCCTCCTTTCCCCTCATAGCTGATAGGCTGTTAAGGCGGCTTACGACCGCCGTGAGGGTTCTTGCTGTTCACCCCTAGCCAATGCAGCAAGACTTTTTCACATCGACTTCTTTCTCAAAACACCGGTTGCAATATGTAGCCGGTGTTTTAGGACCGTTAGCTCAGCGGTGAGAGCGCCCGGCTCATAACCGGGTGGTCCGGGGTTCGAATCCCTGACGGTCCATAATGCGGTATAGCACAGCGGCCCAGTGCATGAGACTTTGACTCTCATAACGCCGGTTCGAATCCGGCTACCGCAGTTACCCCGCCCGTGGTCTATCGGGCTTAATCCATTACCTGCGGCGGCAGGTCAATAAACACGGCCAGGAGGATAGATATGCAGAAACTCATTGAAACACTCAAATCATTTGGCATCGAGATTCCGGAGGATAAGCAGGCAGAAGTGAAAAAGGCACTGTCTGAGCATTACAAGAACGCCGGAGAGGTTTCGAAAACCCTTGCAAAAGTGGAGGGGGAGCGTGATGCCTGGAAAGACCGCGCAGAGACCGCGGAAAACACCCTTAAGAGCTTTGAGGGGATCGACCCCGAGAGCATTAAAGGAGAGCTTGCATCCTGGAAGCAGAAAGCGGCAGATGCAGAGAAAGAGTACAACGACAAGATCTATGAAAGAGATTTTGCGGACGCTCTTAAAGCTGCGCTTGAAGATGTTAAATTTTCTTCCGCGTCAGCGAAAAAAGCGGTTATGGCTGATATCAAGGGTGCCGGTCTTAAGCTTAAGGACGGCAAGATTCTTGGCCTCAACGATCTGCTTGAGCAGATGAAAAAAGATGATGCATCAGCTTTTGTTGACGATGACCAGGAACAGGCCGAGCAGAACCAGGCGCGGTTTACAACCAGTCTCAGCAAGAACACCCCGCCGGGCAAAATGACGAAAGCCGATATCATGAATATCAAAGATGCCGGAGAACGTCAGGCTGCCATTGCAAGCAACATGTCACTGTTTGAGTGATTCTATTACCGACCATGCGTTTTGAGCGTGGCCGCTGACCTACACACCTTTTAACAGCTATAGGTAGAAAGGATTTTTTTATGGCAAAAACTGGACTTACTAAGCAGGCAGACATCCAGGTTCGCGCTCGCGAAGTGGATTTTGTCACCCGGTTTGAAAGAAACTGGGAGCACCTGCGTGAAATTCTTGGCGTGCTGAGAATGATTAAGAAAGACCCGGGGTCTACTCTTAAATCTAAGTACGCACATGGCACTCTTGAGAGTGGGAAGGTTGGAGAGGGCGAGGAAATCCCGTACTCCAAATTCGAGGTTAAAGAAAAGAGCTACGCAGAGATCACCGTGGAGAAGTATGCAAAAGCGGTATCTATCGAAGCTATCAAGACTTACGGCTATGATGTTGCTGTGGAGCTGACTGACGATGAGTTTCTTTTCGAACTCCAGACCGATGTTACCAGCCGGTTTTACACCTATCTTAAGACCGGAAGCCTTACCTCTACTGAGAGTACCTTCCAGATGGCTCTTGCTATGGCAAAAGGCCGTGTTGAGGATAAGTTCAAGCAGATGCACAGATCTATCCCGAACGGAATCGTTGGCTTTGTGAACGGTCTGGATGTGTATGAGTACATCGGTGCGGCAAACATCACCGTGCAGAATCAGTTCGGCTTCCAGTATGTCAAGGACTTCATGGGATTCAATACCATCTTCCTGCTGTCCGAGAGCGAGATTCCGCGCGGCAAGGTCATTGCTACCCCGGTAGATAACATCGTGCTGTACTATGTCGACCCGAGTGATTCCGACTTCGCGAAAGCTGGACTGGTTTACACCGTAGCAGGCGAGACCCCGCTGATCGGCTTCCACACCCAGGGCAACTACCACACCGCAGTTTCCGAAGCATTTGCCATCATGGGTATGGTTCTGTTTGCAGAGTACCTGGACGGCATCTCCGTTATCAGCTTCGGTGGCTCTGAAACCCTTGGTGATCTGACTGTGGCTTCCGCAGAAGGCACCGATACCGGAACCACTAAGCTGACCGTTACCCCGGCAAAGGGTAATGAGGGCAATGTATACAAATACAAGGTAGCGTCCTCTCAGACACCCGTAGAGTACGGCCAGAACGTGAAGAACTGGACCGCATGGGACGGAAAGTCTGATGTTACCGCCGCAACCGGGCAGGTTGTCACGGTAGTTGAGTGTGACAGCACCTACAAGGCACTGAGCGCAGGACATGCGACAGTGACCGCAAAGGCGTAAGGAGGGTTCCGGCATGGCATATGCAGACTATGAGTTTTACAAAACATCATTTTTCGGCAATGTCGTGCCGGAATCTGATTTTATTCGGTTTTCTGAAAGAGCCAGTGACTTTATTGACCACTTAACCTTTGATCGGCTGGCAGACGGATTACCATCCGATGAGCGGCAGCAGAAGCGCATCAAAAAGGCTGTATGTACGCTGGCTGATCAGATGTATCAGATTGATATTGCTGAGAAAAACGCTATTGCAGCAGCCTGCGTAACATCATCTTCTGATGTTTCAGGTGGCGGTACCACAACGGGAGTGATCATATCAAGATCAGCTGGCAGTGAATCCATTTCCTACGCAACGCCTCAGCAGATCGGAGCGAGTGCAAAGGAATGGAGCGCAGTATACAGTGTTGCCGGAGATACGCAGAAAACGAACGACTTGCTCTTAAAGACAGCTTTGCCGCTTCTGATGGGGGTAAGGACAGATGAAGGAATACCGATTTTATATGCAGGAATGTGAGATTGATGTTCTTGGAACGGTTTACAAAATCATTCCGAAAGAACTTAAAAACGCAGATATTGACGGTTACACAGACAATACATCAAAAGAAATTGTTATCAGAACAGACAACGCAAATAACGTTGGCGATTTTGATTCCTTGCAGAAAAAGCAGTTGAGGCATGAAATTATTCATGCGTTTCTGTCAGAAAGCGGATTACAGTGTAACTGGCAACATATGGAACAGTTTGGACATGACGAAACTACGGTTGACTGGTTTGCTATTCAGTCACCGAAGATTTTTAAAGTATTCAATGAACTTAAATTGATGTGAGGTGAAAATAATGGACATTTCAACATTAGGCTCATGTATAGCAATCGTTATGATTTGCTACATTGTGGGAATGGGCTGCAAAGCATCAAAAAGAATCTCTGATGAATGGATTCCGGTAATCATGGCGGTTACTGGCGGGATTCTCGGAGCGGTCGGAATGGGAATTATCCCGGATTTCCCAGCAACGGACTATATCACAGCGGTTGCAGTAGGCATGTTTAACGGACTGTCAGCTACCGGAGTGAATCAGTTATTTAAGCAGTCAAAAAAGGAGTAACAATATGGGCGGGCGTGGTGGAAGTAGCGGACTCCCTCAGTCATACAAACCTGCATCCAGCATTGATCAAGCAAATAAGTATCTTTCAAAACTCGCAGGACAGAACGCAAGTTTTAATGGAATTAGCTTAAGCGTTGCTAATGCGGTCAATGAAGCATTGAAAGAAGTCTATGACAGGCTGGGAGAAAGGCTTGATATTCGAGAAGTAAATAAAGTAAAAGCCGATTGGGAGCGTCACATGCAAGCCGGGTATCAAAATGGTGTGCTCTCCATCAAGGGAAATCCTTCAACATGGGAAAAATCAGCACAGAAATATTTTAAAGATGGGTGGCTTGCATCTGGAGATAAATACGGAACGCTCTACCATGAGTTCGGACATGCCATGTGGAATAAGCTATCTTCAAGTCAGCGTTCGCAAATTGACAGTATCTATAAACGTGAGAAAAGAAAAGCATATGAGAATTGGATGGCAGATGGAGGCGCAAGAAGCGGGAAAAGCCAGGCTGAATATTTTGGGAAAAACCTTTCCCGCTATGCACACACTAGTACCCAGGAATTTTTTTCAGAGGCTTTTTCGCAGATTATGAGCCGGAGAATGAGGCCAGTGTCAAGAGAAGTATTATCCATTATTGACAGAAGGAGAAAGAAATGAATTACCGAAACCGCCGCAACTACGAAAATCTGGAGCGCCGGATATTTGACGGCGTGGGAGAATACGGCATACCACAGATATACCTGGAGACATTCGAAGGGGAATGTGAGTTCATCAGCTTCAATTACGCAAGAGGCAAATGCGCGAAGCCAGAAGAAAAAGCGGTCCATTTCTTTCTTGATGATTACCAGTTTAACGCATTATGGATAAATCCAGACAGGTATGTTGATAAGCTGAGCCGATTTCGGTATGTTTTGACACCAGACTTTAGCGCCTACACCGATTTTCCTAAGGCTATTCAGATTTACAACCACTATCGTAAACACTGGACAGGCGCATATCTGCAAGAATACGGATGTCATGTGATTCCGACAATATCATGGAGTACGCCCGATTCTTACGAATGGTGCTTTGACGGTGAGCCAGAGGGCGGAACCGTGGCGATATCTTCTGTGGGTTGCATGAACAGTATAGACAAAAAACGCTTATTCTTATCCGGCTATAATGCAATGGTGGAACGATTGCACCCGGAAAGCATTATCTTTTACGGCAGTGTGCCGGACGAATGCAAAGGGAACATCATTCGCGTGAAGTCGTTTCAGGAGAGGTTTAAAAAGGCGGTAGAGGGAACACATCATGTTTCTGTTGGAGACTATATTATCCAGGGCGTAAACGGAGAACTTTATCCGTGCAAGCCAGATATATTTGAAAAGACTTATGAGGAGGTGAAAGAGTAATGGAAGCATTATTCGCAAATATGACCGTGATTCTGGCAGTGATCGGGATTCTGGCATTTTGCGTGTCGGTTATTACCCAGGTATTTAAGGGTGTAGGTGTCTTATCCAAGATTCCGACCGATGCGCTGGTGTTCGTTCTGTCCATCGGCATTACTGTAGCCGCCTTTGTGGCGTACATGCAGTATATCCAGATGCAGATATTATGGTACATGATTCTGGCAGCTATCATGGCGGGCTTTATCGTTGCCTTTGTGGCTATGTATGGCTGGGAAAAGCTCACGGAGCTGTGGAAAAGAATGAGCAATAACGGAAAAGACTGGAGTAAGTAATGGGAAACATACCGTTCCGGCAGACAAGGTTCTGGGAAAACTGCGAGAAAAGAATATATGAGGGCGTTGGAAAGTACGACATCCCGGAAATACAAGGAATGTATGACGTTGATGAAATATCAGATTTCATCGGCTGGAACTACGCTCTGAAAGAAAAGCACCCGGAAGATAAAGCGGTACATTTTTTCGTTGACGATTACCAGTTTAACCGCCTATGGACGAATCCAGACGCGTATCTGGAGAAGCTGAGACGGTTTCAGTATGTGTTTACCCCGGACTTCTCCCCGTATGCAGACTTTCCAAAAGCTGTGCAGGTGTTTAACCACTTTCGCAAGCACTGGATTGGTGCATACCTGCAAGAGAACGGTGTGCGTGTGATCCCTACGGTCACATGGAGTTACCCGCCGTCATATGATTTCTGTTTTGATGGTGAGCCGAAAAACTCTGTGGTTGCTATCAGCAGTGTAGGTTGTATGAAAAGTAAGCGGAATAAGCAGATGCTCATTGATGGATACAACGAGATGGTTAAGCGGTTGGAACCCTCCTGCATCATCTTTTATGGCACTGTGCCGGATGAATGTAAAGGGAACATTATTCGCGTAAAACCATTCCAGGACAAGTTTAAAAAGGCGGTGTGCGGCTGATGTATGACAAGACGGTAACGGTATTTAACTTCTACAACTCGAAAACCGCAGGCTTATCGTACTGGTATCCGCACATCCTGTCCGGCGTTGACCTGATAACCGATCATGGCGCAATACTGAAAAAGTATGGCCCGGACAGCTCTGACAATGCCGCACTGCATATTGCTTACACCCCAGACGGTGACAAAGTGATGGTGCAGCAGTCGGACGGTTCGGCGGTGCCGTGGTTGCCCCCGAAAGCATGGGCGGCGCAGGTAAATGATGATCTTCCGGACAGCATCACCTTCGGTCCAGAGGACTTTTTCTGGCAGGGTGAATGGACTGGTGGTGTGGTTGTGGATGATGACTATCGCAATGGTTTTTACCAGTACATGAACAGCAACCGCGATAATGTTTACAAGATAACCAGCGTAGGCGGGCCGTATACGGTCATCCCGCATTTTGAAATTCTCGGAAAGTAGGCAGTTATGGCAAAAGGTGAGAGTGGATTTAATAAATCAAATAAAAGCCAGAATAACGGTTATGCGCCGGGAGATTCTCCATATCAGTCTATGATGCGTGAAGCAAGGCAGATTATTCGAGATGCTGGCTATGATCCGTCTTATTTGTACAGATTGCCAGAAGAGGAGTTTTCTTCCATATCCAACCGCCATTACACTTCTATCTACAATTCTGTATCCAATGGAGAAACGCCGACAAATCGTTTTTCTAAGGCCACAGGGGAAGAATTATTGCGGCGCGTTGCTCGGGAGAAGATCAATACGGCTTTATATGCTTCTCACAGCGGTGATGATGACGATACACAGGTAAGATACTTCAAACGAGAAATGTCAATCAATTCTGCTATTGAAGAATATGTCAAAAAGAAGTTGAAAAGGAAATAATCATGGCAAAAGGCGAGAGCGGTTTTAGTAAAACTGGTAAGAGTAATTCCGACAACGAACAAGCTCTTACAGAAAGAATTAAAAAGCTGGAGCAGAAAATAAAAACCTTGCAAGATGAATCTATTCAAGTTTTGAAGAGCCGTGAAAACTCTTTTGACCCAACTCCTCAAAGATATTATGAAATCGCCAGAGAAGTTCGTGGGCTTAAGGATGAACGCCTTGAACTGGACAAAAAACGAGCTGAAATAATAAGAAATAAGCGGTCTCAGCAAGAAACTAAGACATTTGTGAACAGCTTCGGCGAAGCTACAAAGCGAGAAATAACCAGTGCGTCATATGAACGGGCGCAGCGGCGGCTTGATAAGCAAATTTGGAGCAGGTTTAAGGGGCGGTAATATGGCAATGAGAAGCAAGCGCTTTTATCTTAAAAATCTGTCATACAATGTTGGCAGCATTCGTCTGAAACTCGATATGTCCCGCTTTGAGCGGCAGTTTCAGCAGGCACAATACTATCTGGACGGCGCTGTCATGAACAGTATGGTGCCGTATATGCCGATGGTAACGGGCAGCTTTATCAATACCACCCGTGCTGCCAGTGCGGCGGTACAGGGAAGCGGCTTTGTGTATGCCGGATATGGCCCACAAGGGCGCTATCTGTACGAGGGTAAGGTTATGGTTGATGAACTGACCGGATCACCCCGGGCGCGGCGTGGAGCACGTAAGGTGCTTGTGAGTGAGTACACAGGCAAGACCAACGCACAAGAAAACATCACTTACACGCACCAGGAACACCCAAAAGCACAGGATCACTGGTTTGAAGCGGCGAAGCAGGCAGACGGAAAGACATGGATCAAAGGCGTAAAGCGCATAGCTGGAGGTGGTAAGCATGGATAAGGTCATAGGGCGGGACGCAAGCGGGTTTGATATTCTCACCCGCGCGGTGAAATCCCTGTTAAATCAATATCCTGGTCTGGAAGATGGCGAGGTCATTAAGTTTGAGGAGCTTGGGAAAGAATCTGGAATAGCCTTTTCGGCTGACAATGGGGCGCTGGTGTATGCCGAAACAGAGGATGTATGCGGATTCAGGCACCAGAAATGCCAGTACCCGTTTTACGTGGTCTACAGGACGGCGTCAAACAAGGAGCGGCTGAAGCTGAGTGCACAGGAATTTCTTGACTCGCTCGGCAAATGGCTGTGCCAGGAGCCGGTTGTAATAAACGGTACTCAGACGCGTCTTGCGGCTTTTCCGGCGTTGTCTGAAGGTCGGATAATAAAACGTATTACCCGCGAAAATTCATACGGTCTGGAACCGAATGCAGACGCGGTGCAAGACTGGGTACTGCCTGTTACGGTGCAGTACACCAATGACATAGAATATGAAGCGTAGTAGCGCAGAAAGGACGAATTTATGAAGCTTACCAGAGGTGCATATAGAACCTTTCTTGATTCAACATTTGGTGGAACTGGTACACCTAAATGGTGGCGTATCGGTAAATACAACGACAGCATGAGCGTAGCTCTGAACCCGGATGTGTCCACGAGTAAGAACATTTGGGATGAGACTTATGTAGAAGACAATGGATATGAACCTTCTGTTGAGGACATAACATATTACGCGGACCCTACTGATACAATCTATCCGATGATCCGCGATATAGCTATGAACAGACTGCGTGGTGATGAATGTAAGACTACCATTTTGGAGGTTATCATTGAGGACACCGAGAAAACCAACCACCATGCATGGACCGAAGATGTTGTTATCAAAACAAGCGAATATGGAGGCGGTACTGATGGTTTTACCATCCCGTTTTCCATATACTTCGATGGCAACAGAAAAAAAGGTTATGTAACCATTGAATCTGGAACTCCATCCTTTAAAGAGGGCGAGATTCCGCTTACATAAGAGGAGGGTGTGAGTTATGGGAAATATAATAACAATTGATGATGGCAGCGAGGTCTTTGACATCGTAAATCAGCGTGGCGAGCATCTTGGCCAGTTTACTTTTATTCCATCGGATTTTGACATAGTGAACAGATATGATGAGACAGTGAAAACATTCGAGGAATTACAGGGCGAGCTTGAAAGAGGGGAAAATACTGATCTCAATGAGATCAGCCGGAAAATGTGCGAAAAGATAGATTACCTTTTCGCAGCTCCGGTGTCCGAAAAGTTTTTCTCGATTACATCTCCATTTACATTTCTTAATTCTGGCCAGTTTTTCGTTGAAAATGTTATCAATGCCATCAAAACTGTTATCGAGCAGAAGCGTGGAATCCGGCTCCAGGCCGTGCAGAACCGCGTAAAAGAATATACGCAGAAATACAAGGCAGCTCCTGGGGGAAGATATCTTTCCCCACTTAAATGATGCACTCATGGGACTTACCATTAACCCTTACGGTTGGTGGTAAGTCTTATGGTATACGGACAGATTTCAGACCGTGCCTGGATATTATGACGGCATTTAATGATGCAAATCTTGACGATGCAGGAAAGTATCAGGTCATGGTGGATATCCTTTATGAAGAAAGTATTCCAGAAGATGATATTCCAGAAGCAATAGAACAGGCTTTATGGTTCCTGGACTGTGGGAAACCGGCAGATAATATACCGCGCCCGCGTGTTATGGATTGGGAACAGGATGCACCAATTGTTTTTTCTGCAATTAACAAGATATCTGGTCGTGAGGTTCGCGATCCGAACCAATATATGCACTGGTGGACCTTCATCGGGTACTTTGATGAAATCGGAGATGGAACATTTTCCCAGGTTCTTGCAATTCGGCAAAAACGGGCAAAAGGCGAGAAACTGGAGAAATGGGAATTAGAATTTTTTAAAAACAACAGGTCTATGGTGGAATTAAAACAGGCAATGTCCAACGAAGAAAAAGAACAGTGGCGCATTGAGCAAGAAGCTGTGGACGCTCTGTTCGACACGTAACGTAAGGCGGTGATATATTGACGGCAGATGGATCAATAGTAATCGACACAGAGATAAACACCAAGGGCATGAAGCCAGGAACAGAAGAGGTAGAAGCCGCCGTAAGAAGAATGGCAAATGGGATTGATGATCTTGGGAAAAAATCAGAAATTGCAGTCCAGAAGCAGGTCACCGCTTTTGCGAAACTGAATAGCCTGTACGCCGCACAGGAACGGAAGGTTGAAAAGCTACGCGAAGCATTGGAAGCGTATTCCGAAACGAAGATACCTACACAGGCATACGCTGAGGTCCGGAATCAGATAGAAAAAACAGAACAGAAATTAACAGCTCTGCTTGAACGTCAGCAAAAGTTTTTGGACACTGGAGGCAGAACCAACAGTAGCACCTATAAAAAAATGCAGTATGACATAGAACAGCTGAATAATTCGTTAAAATATGCAAAAGGTGAATTGAAAGATCTGGAAGATTCCGGAGGAGCCTTTACACTTGGAAAAGATACAGATAAGTTTTCCCAGATGTCCGACAAGTATGCAACAGAAGCTGAAAAGCTCAAGCAGATGAATGAATCTCTAGGAATATCGTATAACCGAGTGAAAAACGAATTTGATGAGTATAAAAAACGGCTCCTTGGTATTGACGGTGCCAGCAAAAAAGCCACAAACTCAACAAAAAAACTTGGGATTCAGATGAAAAAGAGTCAAAAACCAACCAAGAAGTATGGAGAGACATTGAGTGGCGTGGTAAGGCGCTTGGTTATGTTTCGGCTTTTGTACTCTACTATGTCCCTTGCATTTCGCTCTACCCGCGAGGGAATGGAGAACATTGCTCAGTATTCTCCAGAGGCAAACAAGGCCATATCAAATGTGCTTTCGTCTCTTACGCAGCTGAAAAATTCATTTGCTACTGCTTTTTCTCCAATAGCGGAATATGCGTCTCCTGTATTGGTAGAGTTTATCTCATTGCTTTCAGAAGCAGTTACGTGGACTTCTCAGTTTTTTGCGGCTCTTACTGGAAATGATACATATACCAAAGCAACGAAGGTACAGGAAGACTACGGCGCTTCTTTAAAAGAGAGCAACAAGCAGATAAAGGAACAGGAAAAGGCGAATAAAAAGCTGACGTATTCGTTTGATGAGCTTATCCAGGCCGGGAACAAATCAGATCAGGACAAGACCGGATATGTCGGACCTACACCAGATCAGATGTTTACCACGGAAGAGGTATCAAACGACATAAAGGCCCGTGCTGATGCAGTGAAAAAGATATTCTCCGGCCTGTTTGCTCCGCTGAAAGAATCGTGGCTTGATAATGGACCGGAAGTGATGCAGTCACTCACGAATCTGTTTGTATCAGCAAAACAGCTTGCAAAAGATGCTGGAGCATCGTTCATGCAGGTCTGGAATGTGGAGGGTTACGGAAAGGCAATAACAGACAATCTACTTATAACGTTTGCCAATTTGGTACAAACTGTTGCAAACCTTATAACGCAGTTTGATAAAGCATGGGTTTCAGGTGATACCGGAACGAACATACTGCGGCATCTTGGAGATATTCTTGTTACATTATCTGGATTCTTCCGTGATGCGTCTGAAAGCATTAAGGATTGGTCAGCCAATTTAGATTTTTCCCCGCTCCTGGAATCTTTTGATAATGTACTTGCATCAGCGAATCCGGTTGTACGGGCCATTGGTAATTTGCTTTTATGGTTTTTAAATAATGTTTTGCTTCCAATAACAAAATGGGGTCTTGAGCAGGGATTACCGGAGGTTTTCGAACTTATAGCAGCATCTCTCGATCTTTTATATTCGGTTATCGAAACATTGGCGCCTACCGCTGAATGGTTTTGGAATACTTTTTTACAGCCGTTTGGTGAATGGAGTGGCAAAGTTATTATTGCAGCGTTAAAAAAACTGGTTAATGCATTGCTTAAGTTTTCTGATTGGATTTATGAAAATCAGTCACTTGTAGAATCAGCAACTGTAGCTGTCCTTGCGTTTTTTGCCGCATGGAAATTTCTTGCGTTTTTAAATGGAGTATCACAAATCATAGCCAAATCAGGTGAGCTTATTGTTATGTTTTTAAAATTGATTGATGCAATTGACCCAGTTGCTTTATCCATAAGCGGAATAATAAGTTTGGTTGCAGTACTGGCAAGAAACTGGGATAAAATGACTCCCACAGAAAGAATGATAAGCGGCCTTCTGGCAGCAGCTTCCGCGGTTGGTGTTCTTGCTGTTGCACTTGGTGCACTTTCTGGTGGCGTAGGCGCGGCGGTTGTGGCAGCATCTCTTGCGGCAGGAATAGCAGCTGCAACGATTGCGATTGATGCAGGTAAACGGAAGACACAGTCTGTCTACAGAAATGCTGGTGGTGGAAGATCTGCAAAATACGCTTATGCGGCTGCAACGTACAATATGCCACGCCTTGCTACTGGGACTGTAGTACCGCCACGTGCCGGAGAGTTTGCAGCAATCCTTGGAGATAACAAGCGCGAGACAGAGGTTGTTTCCCCGTTAAGCACGATGAAACAGGCATTGAAAGAAGCTCTGGCAGAAAGCGGAGGTAGTCGGGACATAACGGTTATCATGGAAGTGGACGGTCGGCGCTTTGGACAGGCCGTGTACAAGGCAAACAATGAAGAAAAACAGCGTGTAGGTGTAAGGATGGTGACAGTATGATAAACGGTGTTTTTACTATTGATGGCTTAGATCTGCGCATCCAGGTTATAGACCTGGAACGCAGCTTTGCTGTTACCGACAGCGATAATTCCGGGCGTGTGCAATCCCGTAGGATGTACAGGGACATTATAGGCACTTTCTATAATTACACACTCACTGTAGACCCGGATAAAAGCAACAGAGCTGATTATGATACGTTTTACGATATCATATCGGCCCCTGTCGAGTCACACACCATGTCTTTCCCTTACGGCCAGAAAACGCTTGAATTTGAAGCCTATGTAACAAACGGAAAAGACAAGCTGAAAAAAGAAAAGAACAAAGACGGAATCGACATAAATAAATGGGGCGGATTATCTATTGATTTTATCGCAATGGAGCCGCAGAGGACATGATATGAAAGAAAAAGCGAGATCAAAAACAGCCGGGACAGGACTAAAAATAGTATATGATGATGTGGCTCCATATGCAAAAGATAACAGTTCTCCCAAAATCATGGATACTGGTTTACGACCACATAAAGGTTTATATCCAAAAACTGGTTTATACCCAAATGCAACAACGACAAGAAGAGAGTTTCCGGATCTCCGGCGGGATGATCTGACTTATCCCGGATATGCACTTTGCTATCCGGGATTTTCCCTTTTAAATGGTCAGTACATAAATATCCCAGAAGATCATGAAGATTATGGATATATCAGTGACGAGTGGTCAAACGAAGACGGCATATTCGGCTACTCCATAAAAACTTCTGGCCTTATGCCGCAAATTGGCCTTTATCCACGTGTGTTCCTTTATCCGTCTGGCGGACGGGACATTATGATGAATCAGCCGACCCTTACCATAACATTCAATGGCAAGTTCTCTAGTGTAGGTATTCTGCTTACATTCAATCTTCTCTCCGGAGATTATGCAACCGGATTAAATATCAAATGGTACGAGGACGGTCATTTGCTTTCGTCTAAGGATTTTGAACCTGACAGCAGCCGCTTTTTTTGCAATAACTATGTCCAGAATTATAACACGCTCGTTATAACATTCAAAAAGACTTCAAAGCCTTACAGGCCGGTGTTCCTTACTCGAATAGATTACGGATTATACAGAGATTTCCTATCTAATGAGCTTGTTACTACTGATTGTATACAAGAGATCAATGCAATATCTGAGAATATCAGCATAAATACTTTGTCTTTTACAGTGCGCACAAAAAGCAACATTCCGTTCGATCTACAGAAAAAGCAAAAGCTGGCAGTTTTTTTTGATAAAAATCTTATCGGAAACTTTTATTTAAAAAATGGAGCAAGAAAAAATGTATTCGATTATTATCTTGATGCGCACGATGCTCTGGGTGTCCTTGATGGAAATGAGTATGTCGGTGGGATATACTCTGGAGAACTGGTAAAAGATGTGGTTGCAGATATCTTTTCTGGTGAGGATTTTACCTGCGCCATAGATCCGTCCTTGTCAGATCAGGCGCTTTACGGATACATACCATATACCACAAAGCGGAATGCGCTGGTACAGATTGCGTTTGCTATAGGCGCTATAGTGGATACATCAAACGTAGAAGGTGTATCCATGTATCCGCAACAGAATGATGTAACAGGAACATTCCCGGCATCAGATACGTTTGACGGCGTAACCCTGGAACGATCTGATATAGTAACCGGAATAAGGCTTACAACGCATACATATCAGACGTCAGATGAATCACAGGAAATTTACAATGAGACGCTTTCTGGAACGGCTGAAATAGTTTTTTCGGAGCCTTACCATGACCTTTCTGTTTCCGGCGGTACCGTAGTAAGAAGCGGCGCAAACTATGTGGTGGTATCTGGAAGAGGCGCAAATGTTACAATAGTTGGTAAGAAATATATACATAATACAAGCCAGATTTTAAAGGAAAATCCAGACATTGTATTTAACAAAAACATTAAAGAGGTTACTGATGCTACGCTTATAAATGCACAAAATGCAGAACAGGCTATAGACCGTATTTATCGGTACTATATGCGCGCTGAGAGCGTTACTGGAGACGTTTTGCTAAAAGATAAAGTGGTTGGCCAGCGAGTCGAGATCGACACCGTGTATGATGGAAAAAAAACCGGCGTGATTGAAAGCGTAGACTATAGTTTTGGAAATGCAATAAAAGCAAAGGTGACGATTCATGAGTGACATTTTGAATGGGCTTATATTTGATCGGACTCAGGCCGATATTGAGTCTCTTACTAAGAAAGCTTATATAGACTATCAGGATTTAAACCGTGTAGAAACGGCAGTAAAATGGGTGTCTTATTTTTTAAATCGGTGTGGGTACAAAAACACTACGCGGAACAAAACGAACTGGAGCATGAATGATTTTCGAACAGAAAAAGATATGGAACGTCTTAGGTCAAATATAAATTCTATTCGATCTGCATTTTATGCTCCTGCCAGCACACCGTTAATTCCTGCAAAGATAACGTATACTTCAATCTGGCAGGCAAATGCCATAGAGCAAATCATTTACGATATCGGCGTGATTGCAGAAAAAATTGAGCCAGGGCTGAATCATCTGAGTTTTAACCTTGGAACTCGCGGATTTGGGAACAGGAGAGTTAATCTATGAGTTTAAAAACGGATTATAAAGACGATATTTATTCTGGGAAACGGCGCTATCGAATAATCCAGAACGATGATGGAACAGTATCATTTGATGATGTCACTGATTACACGCAAGATGGCGATATTTACAGTGCCGGAGACGTTAATACAACAAACAAGGCGGTAAACCAAAATACCAGTGACATATCGGACATACAAAAGCTACGGCATGCCACATTTAAGGCTACTGATTGGTCTCAGTCCGCTCCATATGTTCAGCGTGTTGTAGTACCGGGCATGACGGTAAACGATGTGCCTATCATATCTTTACATATTGCAGACGGCACCACATCCGCGGATGCAAAATCACAGGGTAAAGCGTATGGGTATGTTGATCGCGCTGTTTCCGGAGGCGGTCAGCTTGTGCTTTACTGCTATAACTCAAAGCCATCAGTAGATTTTACTGTGGCTATAAAAGGAGTGTAGGTATGGCAGATGCGATAGTATTGCGAGGTGGTTCTGGTTTTGACGATTCACAGCTTACAGCTACGCCAGATAAGGTCAGGGATGGAAAAACGTTTTATGGATCCGGAAGTGACAGCATACAGACCGGAACTGTTACCCAGATTGCGGCAGAAACAGTAACGCTACCGCTGAATGGATCTTACACCATACCGCAAGGAATCCATTCTGGAAACGGCAAGGTGGTACAGAGTTTGCAGACAAGCTCAGGCGGTACCGTATATCCAACCAGTGAAAAACAGACTGTGCAAACCGCGAATAAATACATGACGGACAATGTATATGTGGCACCGCTTACCGGACTTAAGCCAGAAAACATCAAAAAAGGCGTAACTATACTTGGAGTTACCGGAACTTATGAGGGGTACAGTTGATGGGAGAGTGTATTATTAAGCGTCAGGGCGGCGCAGTAGATGTTTCAGATCTTACAGCCGCACCAGCGGACGTTGTGGCCGGAGAAAAGTTTTATGGATCTGGAACAGATGAGATTCAGACCGGAACTCAGAAAAATAATGGGAAAATCAGCAAAGTACTTGCAGCCAATGAAACGTATGTTATTCCGGCTGGATATGTTGATGCAGGATCTTCGGTAACTCAGAATATTGTTACAAATGGTGAAATGACGGTTAATCCAGTCGCAAACGGGTCCTTACTCAATGTATCTGGTAAATATATGACAGGGGACATAACGGTAAATGGAGTAGAGAATCTTAAGCCTGAGAATATAAGGGCTGGAGCATCTATAGGGACTGTACCTGGAGAATGGCAAGGTTATGTAAATAATGATGAGCTTTGTCCGTATTGGTTCGGAATATTTGGACCAGGTCAAGTAGGAGTTGTAAGAGATTATAGTTATGCTTACCACGGAAACGGAAGTGACAAATTTATAACATGGGCCGATAACGATGAAGCATACACAAAAGACCCGAGCCACAACATTTCTTTTAGACTTATATCATACAGAAGTTCAAGCGGTGGTTATGCTTTTTTTGGAGTTTTCTTTACAACTCCTATAGAAATGCAAGGAGCAAAAAAAGTAACAATATTATACCGAACCAGCAATTGGTATTACAGTGATAGAAACAGAATTTTTTTAATGGAAAATCTGGATTCTCCTTATGATGAAAACTGGAATGTAAATACTGCGGAAATTGGTTATAGTGAATCTTTTGTTCTTCCGGTTTCGGAAGGATCATATACCGAGCAAACATTTAATTTAACCGATCCATCAAAATTGAAATACGTTTGCGTTGGCATAGGCATACCGCCAGCAAGTGGAACTGGACGAGGTATAAGCGTTATATCTATAAAAATAAGTAAATAAAGGAGATTATTATGAGGGAAGAAAACGTATCTTTACCAGTAGCGCAAGCACTAGCATCAGCGCTTGCAAAAATAGAAGCGTATGTGCCAACCGAGTACGTTGATAACTCCGAACCAGACCTTGATGCAGAGCATCTAAATCACGCGGAACAGGGAATCATGAGAGTGACAAACCTGTTAAATGCTGCTGTCGATGTTATACAAGGTCAGGAAAGTCGTCTTACGGATGCTGAAACGAAGATCGGCACAGCTGCGCTGACCGGAGGTATGACAGATTTATCCAGTGGTCTTAATGAACTAAAGAGTAATATGAATGCTCTTACCGACTCATCAATTTCAATTCCATCGGGAAGCCCAGTTACGGGTAATAGAGCAGGTGCGAAAATTTATCAAAACAGTTTTTTAGTTCTGAGCGGTGAAGTTGGTATCAATTTCACAAATTTAAAAAACTGGACCGGATATAATATTTTACAATGTGCTAACGGTTCCAAATATACTATAAATTTTATTGCCACTGACGAAAATGGTGGTAGTTTTCATATGCAAATAGACACAAATGGAATTATAAAACTCTCCATAAGAGGATATATGCCAGAAAACAAATCTCAGATATTACGTTTCTTTTGCATTACACCTATTGGTGCATAGTTGCGGAACTGTATATAGACGGAATAATACCGTTTGGGGGATATGGTTAGCAAGTGAAAATATAAAATATTGGTATTATTGGTAATGAATTTTCTTATTTAATGCCAAAGTTAGAATAACTACCACAAAGCAATCCAATGAACAGTCCATTGTC